>JACCEB010169064.1_pt1 | contig 35180 bp, 37 predicted proteins | sample 7454761 | NCBI WGS metagenome assembly JACCEB01 (sample SAMN15323454, study PRJNA562643) | freshwater metagenome | isolation source: river surface water | place: USA:Blue River Watershed | collected 2017-08-18
AAAATAACTAAATTTTCTGATTTTAGAGCTTCTTTGCAGTGGGTTTCGATTTCCTTTTTTTGGCTATCTCCAGACTTTTCTTCATTAGAATAAATTTTTTTTTCTTTGCTCAAAAAGAGTAGTTTTTTTTCCGTCATAAATTTTGAAGTTCGTGTTTTTCGAAGCGGGCGCCGATTTTTTGGATGATTTTTCCGGCTAGTTTGTTGCCGAAATCTGCCGCTTGGTGCAAAGGTAAATTCTGATTAATTGCGAAAATAAAGCCGGCGGCAAAGGCGTCGCCAGCGCCAGTGGCGTCAACAAAATTGGTAATTTTTGAAGTTGCGATTTCAGCGAAATTGCCGTCGCTAAAAATGCAGCAGCCTTTTTCAGAGCGGGTGATTGCGGCAATTAATTTTGAATTTTGTGCTAAAAATTTGCTGATTTTTTCGGCCTTAAAATCTTTGGCAGAACTGTCGGCAGAACCATCGGCCGAAACCAATTCGACGATTTCATTTTCGTTGGCAAAAAGAATGTCCAAATCGTTTTTAACCAATTCGATGAAGTCGTTTTTGTGGCGCGAAACGCAAAATGAATCCGACAGCGAAAAAGCGATTTTGGCACCGCTGGCTTTGGCTTGTTTTATGGCTTGGCGCAGCAAGCCAATTGTCTCAATGCGATCCCACAAATAGCCTTCAATGTAAAGAATTGACGAGTTGTCGAGGGCGAGATTTTCAATGTCTTCAGAGGCAATTTCAGAAGCGCAGCCAAGGCTGGTGCACATTGTTCTTTGGGCGTCGGGCGTGATTAAAACATAAGACTGCGCCGATTGATTTGCTGAGTAGTTTTTGCACAAAAAATCGACGCCAATTTTTTTCAAACTTTCGCCAAATTTTTTGCCAAATTCGTCGTTGCCAACTTTGCCAACAAATTGGGTTTTGCAGCCAAGTTGCGCCAGCGCCGCGATTGTATTTGCCGCCGATCCGCCAGCGTCAATTTTTGAAATTTCGAGTTTGGATAATTCGTTGGCTTGATCTTGATTAATTAATGCCATCGAGCCTTTAACAAAGCCGTTTTTGCTTAAATTTGAATCGTCAACTTTGCTGATGATGTCGACGATGGCGTTGCCAATGGCGATGATTTTTTTGGTCATTATTTTATTAAAATTTTGAAGAATTTTTTCTTGCCAGCGGCGAGGTCAAATTCGCCAGCTGCGCTGAATTGATGATGAATGTCTAAAACCGCTTCGTTGTTGATTTTAACCGCCTTGCCTTCGATTAATCTTTTGGCCTCGCCAAGTGAATCAACCGCGCCAGTTTCTTTGAGAATTTCGGTAAGTTTTTTTCCGACCAAAAATTCATGTTTTTCGAAAGCGGCAGAATTTTTTGAGACGAAAATTTCGCGAGCTTTTTGCTTGGCTTCTTCGGCGGCTTTTTGGCCGTGACAAATTTTTGTCGCTTCAAACGCCAATATTTCTTTGGCTTCGTTGATATTTCCTTTTTCGGTTTCGGCGATTTCTGACAATTCCAAATCGGTGAAAAGTTTTAAGAATTTACTGACATCGGCGTCGTGCGTATTGCGGAAATATTGGAAATAATCGAAAGGCGACAACATCTCTGTATCGAGCCAAATCGCGCCTTCGGCAGTTTTGCCCATTTTGGCGCCGCTGGCGGTGGTGAGGAGCGGGGAGGTTAGTCCGAAAGATTCGCGAATTTGAGAATTTTTTGATTCCGCCTGGTTTTGCGCCGCAGAAATTCTGCGAATCAACTCAACGCCATTAACGATATTTCCCCATTGATCCGATCCGCCAATTTGTAGGCTGCAATTATATTTTTGGTTGAGCAGATAAAAGTCGTAAGCCTGCAAAATCATGTAGTTGAATTCGAGGAAAGACAGCGGCTGTTCGCGCTCGAGGCGAAGTTTTACCGAATCAAATCCAAGCATGCGATTGACCGAAAAATGACGGCCAATATCGCGCAAAAATTCGATGTAATTTAAACTGCGCAACCAGTCGTCGTTATTGACTATCATTGCGTCGGAAGCGCCGCCGCCAAAACGAATAAATTTTTCTAAAGTTTTTTTGATGCCAGCGAGATTTTCGGCGATTTGTTGTTCCGACAAAACTTTTCTGGCTTCGTCTTTGCCGCTCGGATCGCCGATTTTAGTGGTTCCGCCGCCAAGAAGTAAAATTGGTTTGTGACCATGTTTTTGCAAAAGGCGCAAAATCATGATTTGAATTAAGCTGCCAGCGTGGAGTGATTTCGCGGTGCAATCAAAACCGATGTAAGCAGTGATTCTCTCGCTCGAGAGCGCTTCATCAAGTTCTTGTGGATGAGTTGCCTGCGCAAAAAAACCGCGCGCAAAAAACTCCTGGAGGAAATCAGATTTAAATTTCATTTTGTGTTTAAGTTAATGACGTCATCAGCGCGAAGGCGCTAGACAGTTAGCTCTAAGAGTCTGTCCTAAGTCTACGCCATTTGGATTGATCCTTGGCTTTTTGCCTTAGTTTCTGAGTAAATTTTAACTCTTTTTTGTTCAGATTTTTTCGGAAATAGCTGCGTATTTCTCTAAAATCTTCGCAAAAATCGCTCAAAATTTCCTCAGAAACTAAGGCAAAAAGACTTAGGACAGGCTCTAAAAAAATTGATCAAAAACAATCAATCCCAAGCCATGAATCTCAAGGAAAAACAACAGCTTACCGCAAATTGGTTTAAAAATTTGCGCGATCAAATTTGTGCCGAATTTGAAAAAATCGAAGCCGAATTTAATCAACAAAATCCAGGAAAATTTATCAGAAAAAATTGGAATCGAGAAGGCGGCGGAAGCGGCGAAATGTCGGTAATGAAAGGAAATGTTTTTGAAAAAGTTGGAGTAAATTTTTCTGAAGTTCATGGCGAATTTAGCGAAGAATTTCGCAAAGAAATTCCTGGGGCGGGCAGCGGAAAATTCTGGGCTAGCGGCATATCTTTAGTCGCCCACATGTCGTCTCCTTTGGTGCCGGCGGCGCATTTCAATACTCGTTTTATTTGCACTGAAAAAGAATGGTTTGGCGGTGGCGGCGACTTAAATCCGATGTTTGAAGTTGAGCAAGATACAATCGATTTTCATGCCGCTTTCAAAAGTGCCTGCGACCAGGCCTCGCCTGAATATTACGAGAAATATAAAAAATGGTGCGATGAGTATTTTTTTATAAAACACCGTGGAGTGGCTCGTGGCGTCGGTGGAATTTTTTATGACTACCTAAATAGCGGCAATTTTAACAATGACTTTGAGTTTACTCGCAATGTTGGCGTGGCTTTTAAGGATATTTTTTCGACTCTAGTTCGTCGCCACATGTTTGAAAATTGGACTGCCGAACAGCGAGAACATCAGCTAAAAAAGCGCGGATTTTACACCGAGTTCAACTTGCTTTATGATCGCGGAACAAGATTTGGCCTGATGACTGGCGGCAATGTTGAGGCAATTTTAATGTCACTGCCACCGGTCGCAAAATGGGAGTAAATAAAATGCAGTTTAAGAACGATTTGCGCGACTTCGTTGATGATTACGATTACTTTGTTTTCGATATTTGGGGAGTAATTCATGACGGCACTGCGCCTTACGCCGGAGCTGTTGAGGCGGTTAAATTTCTGCGCGAAAGAGGAAAAAAAATCTGCTTTTTATCCAATGCCCCGCGACGTGCCGCAAGGGTTAGCGAGGTTTTAAACAAGTTTGGAATAACTCCTGATTTGTACGATTTTGTTTTAACCTCGGGAGAGGCGACTTATCTGGCTTTGCAAAATTCATCAAAATTCGGAAAGAAATATTTTTACATCGGGCCGCAAAAAGATTTAGATCTGCTGAATGGCTTGGATTACGAAATGGTCGATGCCCAGTTTGCAAGTTTTGCGATTACCACTGGTTTCGATTCGGAAGATTCGGTTGTCGCTGAAAAAATGCCGCAATTGCTGTTGGCGAAAAAATACAATTTGCCGCTAATTTGCGTTAATCCTGATTTAATTGTGGTTAAGCAAGATGGCCGCGAACAAATCTGCGCCGGAGTTCTGGCTAATGAGTATCAAAAACTTGGCGGCGAAGTTCATTATTTCGGCAAACCTTTTGCCGAAGTTTATAAAATGGTGTTGCAGATTTTTAGAATCTCCGAGAAAAAAAGAGTGCTTGCGATCGGCGATGGACTTCCCACCGACATCAAGGGCGCTGTTGATTTCGGAATCGACAATGTTTTGGTTACTAATGGAATTCTTAAGAACCCAGACAATTCGAGGCTCGAAGAGATTTGCAGTTCACAGAAAATTTTTCCTCAATTCGTAATTAATAAAATATGAAACGTAACTCGAGAAAAGCTAACTCGGCTCAAATTTTTGCTGCAGTCACTTTGTTGGCAGTCTTTGTCTTTGCTTTGTCCTTTTATTTTTCCAGCAACGAAGAAGGTTCGGGCGTAGTTGTTGCAAAAGTTAACGGAGAAAAAATCTATCAGTCTGAGTTAGAGCAAAAGTTGCGCGGTATTTTCGATGTTCAGGGCGAAAAAGTTAAAACTCCTTCAATCGATAATTTGCCAAAAGAGGTTTTGGACGTTTTGATCAAAGAAACTTATCTGGATAAAAAAATTGCCAAATTAGCCAAATCTTCGGAAGTTTCTGGCGACAAACAGGTTAAACAGGAAATTGCTGAGGCGCAAAATCGCATTTTACGCAATGCTTACATCAAGTTTTTGGTTTCTAAAGAAGTGACTGATCAAAAAGTTAGCGAGAAATACGCGGAAGTAAGCTCCAGCCTAACAGGAAAGAAAGAATATCGGGTTTATCACATCGTTGCTAAGAGCAAAGCTGATGCTGAAAAAGTTCGTAAAGATTTAACCGCCAAGAAAAAAGCAATTAAGTTTGCCGAGGCGGCAAAAAAATTCTCGCTCGATAAAGAATCATCAGATCGCGGCGGCGAGCTTGGTTTTATCTTGGAGGACAACATGATCAAAGAGATTTCTGACGCTATTCAAACTCTAAAAGAAAATGAAATTTCTGCGCCAGTTCAAACCAAATTCGGCTGGCATTTGGTAAAATTTACTGAAACCAGAGAAGTTCAGTCTCTTCCGTTTGATTCGGTAAAACAGAATATTCGCGAGCAGCTTGAGCAAGATAAAATCAACGAAATCGAATCAAATATTGTTAAGGATGCGAAAGTAGAAATTTTGCTTGGTAAAAAAGATGAAAAATCTTCAAAAGATAAAAAATCTGACGAACAAAAATCTTCATCGGAGCTTGCCCCATCTGATCAAGAAGCTCTTAAGTCGGTTGAAGAGTCGATCAATCTTGAGCAGAAACAACTAGAATCGAAATCAGAAGAATCTTCAGTTCAAAGCGAAGAGAAAGCTGAAAAATCGGAAGAGAAATCTCAAAAACAAGCTGATGAAAAATCAAAAGAAGCAAAAAGTTCAAAAAAACACAGACACTAATCACATTTTGATTTGCGGTAAGCACCCAGTGTTTACCGCAATCCAGCTCGGTAGGCGTAAAATTATTGAAGTTCTGGTCACCCAAAATTCGCTTCCGGATCTAAATAATTTTCTTAGCAAAAAATCTCTCAGAAATATTCCAATAAAAGTTGTCGATGGCCAGTTTATTGAGAATTTAGTTGGTCGTCAGCAAATTCACCAAGGCATTGTCCTCAAGGCTTCAAAGCTTCCGATAAAAAACCAAATCGATCTATTGACCGAATTATACGAAATTGAGCAGGGCGCAAAACTGCCAACTCTTTTGTTAATGGATCAAATTTCTGATCCGCATAATGTTGGCGCGATTATCCGTAGTGCAGCGAGTTTTGGGGTCAAAAAGGTGGTTTTTTGCGAACATAATGCGCCTCCAGAAAATTCGACAATAGTCAAATCTTCGGCCGGAACCATTGATTTTGTTGATTTGTATACGGTTACCAATTTTAACAATTTAATCGAAAAACTTAAAAAAATTGGCTATTGGTGCATTGGCTTGGCGGGTGAGGGCGAAGCTGGTTTGGAAAAGATTTCGGAATACAAAAATATCGCGCTGATCGTTGGCTCTGAAGGAAAGGGAATTCGTGATTTAGTTAAAAAAAATTGTGATCTTTTGGTGAGAATCGAGATTAATAAAGAGGTCGAAAGTTTGAACGCGTCGGTTGCGGCGGCGATTGCTCTTTACGAAATATCGCGAGGTTAAAATGGACAAAAAAATCGCCGTAATCGCCGCAAAAAATAATTCCGAGGCTCTAAGAAAAAGAGATTTTCTGGTTAATGAATTTGGCTTTGCTGATCTGACTAAAAATCATCAAAATATTGCTGATTTTTCGACGGTTGTTGCGATTGGTGGCGACGGTTTAATGCTTAATTTGCTTCATCAATTTGCCGGCAAAAATATTGAAATTTACGGCATTAATTGCGGATCGGTTGGATTTTTGATGAACAGTTTTTGTGACGAAAATTTTTTAGAAAATTTGCAAAAAGCCAAATCGACAAAAATTCATCCGCTGCGAATGAATGCGATTGATGCCGATTCAAAAAGTCATTCGCAGTTGGCGATTAATGAAGTGGCCTTGCTTCGCCAGACTAGCCAAATTGCCAAAATTAGAGTTGAAATAAATGGCCAAGAACGCATCAGTTCACTCGCTGCCGACGGAATCTTGGTCTCTACTTCCGCTGGAAGCACGGCTTATAATCTTTCTGCTGGCGGGCCAATTATTCCTTTTGGCGCTGAAATTTTGGCTTTAACGCCAATTAGCCCCTTTCGTCCGCGTCATTGGCGAGGCGCTTTGTTGCCGGCGAACAGCAAAATCAAATTTGAAGTATTAAATTCTGAAAAACGCAGCGTCAGCGTTACGGCCGATTCGTTCGAAGTTAGAAATGTTAGAGAGGTTGAAATTTTTGAGGATCGATCAATTTCCTTCAAAGTGCTTTTTGACGAAAATCACTCGCTCGAAGAGAGAATTATTGGCGAACAATTTTGGTCTTAAATTTGAGTTTGAAGACGGGCTTTAATTGGCAATTTTCCGATTTATTGCATCAATAACATTCATCAGCGCCCGCGCCTTGCTGTAAATTTCCTCAAGCTCTTTTTGTGGATTTGAGTCGTAGGTAATTGCGCCGCCAACCTGAAATTCAAAAATATCTTGTCGAACAAGTAAGGTTCTGATCACAACTGAAAAGTTAGCAGTTTTTTTGTCAAAAAATCCGATTGAGCCGCTATAAACTCCGCGATCAATTTTTTCATTTTTTGCAGCCAAATCCATTGCCATAATTTTGGGCGCACCCGTCATCGATCCTGGAGGAAAAAGGGCGCGTAAAGCATCAACAATTTGATATTTTTGATCCAAAATTCCCCAAATTTCCGAGGACATGTGGTGAATATTTTTGTAGCTGGTGATTTTGAAAAGTTTTCTGACTTTTACGCTTCCGGCTTTGCATATTCTCGCCAAATCATTTCTTACCAAATCAACAATCATCAAATTTTCGGCTTGCTCTTTGAGCGAATTTTTTAGCTTTAGTTTGTTATTTTTGTCTTCTTTTTGACTGGCTCCGCGTGGCGCAGTTCCCTTAATGGGGCGAGAAATAATTGAGCGGTTTTTGACTTTAAAAAATAATTCCGGACTTGAGGAGATTATAAAATTTTTGTCAAAGCTGAGAAATGAAGAGTAGTTGGCTGGACTGGCTTTGGCGAGGTTTTCAAATATTGAAAACGCTGATTGCTGATTTTGTTTTTGATCGAATTTTCCAAAAAATTTTCGAGTTAAATTTGTTTGGTAAAGGTCGCCGCGCGCAATCGATTCTTTGATTTGTTCAATAGTTTTTAGGTAAGATTCGTCGGTAAAATTTGATGAAAGCTTCTGGCATTTTATTTGATGATTTAGAGCGCTGTCACTTTTCCAGTTTAAAACTTCTGAAATTAATTTTTTGTCTTCAGTAATCGCTGTCAGCCTTTGCAGCTTGTGATCGAATTCAAATATTAGCTTGAAATTTATCAGCCATATTTTTGGTAAATTGATAACGGATCGAGTGGTTTGAGTAAAATTTTCAAAATCCCGCCCAACTTCATACGAAAAATATCCAAACCATTTTTTTTGGCTGTTTTCCACAAGGCTTTTGGCTTCTTCGAAGTTGTCCGAGATTATTTTTTGCAGAGGAAATAACGCTAAATAAGAAAATCTTTCATCCAGCCCTGAATATAAAAATATCCAATCTTTGTCGTAATTACTCGATATTTTGCGCGCTAACTCAACCGGATTTATCCAATCTAGCGAGCTTTTGTTTGCCAATGAAGCCGAGTCAAATTTCTGGCGGACCATCGAATGTTTTTGGTTTTAGAGTTTGGCGTTTTTGAGTTTGAAACTTTGAGTTTGAAATTTGTGCGGGGAATTTGGTTTTGAGTGGTTTTCTGGCTCTCGGCCTTGTCATTCTTCGATAGTTTAGAGTCTGTCTTCAAACTCAAATTTAAGAAGTGCTTACTTACCTTCCGAGAAAAATAGCCTGCGAATCAAACAATGAGTTTGAAGGCAGGCCTAAACAAGGCCGAGATCTTGATTTTATTGAGCGTTGTATCGTTTGTTAGGATTTTGGGCGTTTTGGTTGTAGTAATAATCGATCATGTTTTTTGGTGTGTTGCCAACTCCAACCATTGGAGTTGGAGCGCTATTACGAGCTAAATTTGGGATGTTAACCATGTATTCCTTTTCTTTGAACTCGGTGCATTTTCCATAAAAGAACGAGAGCGATGGAATTATTAGCATTGTTCCAAGCGCGTCGGCAGAACATGCGCCGTTTTTCATGCTGTACCAAGTTTCCAAATTGAGTTGAGCAGATCCGTAACCTTCTTTGTTAAGAACTACAGTTTGGTTCTTGGCCTCAATTTTAATTGTTGCCGGAGTTTTGCCGTAATTTTTGCCTTCAACAAAAATATCAGCTCCTGGCGGGTTGGAGTTAATTGTAATTTGATCGTTTTTGTCGTTGGCAATTAATGCGCATGAAGAAAGCAGAGAGGCGGTAGCTAAGATAGCTAACTGGCGAGAAAATTTCATGATTTTAAGATTTTATTTTTTCCAGCGGTTGTGAACCCAAAACCACTGAGATGGATATTCCGCAATCCATTGCTCGAGCTTTTGATTTATGGCCTTGCTGAGATTGAGAATGTTCAAATTAACATCGTCGACTTGCTCAAAAGCAAGCGGTTTTTCGATTTCGCCGCGGAACTTTGGTTGTTTGCCGAGCCTTATAATTCTAGCCGGAATTACTGGAACTTTGTATCTTAGTGCAATTCGAGCGATTGAAGTCGTAGTTACCGCATCGTCGTGGAAAAATTTTATTGGCTCGCCTTCGCTAACTTTCTGGTCAGCCAGGATTATCACGTATCCGCCATTGCGAATAACTTCGATTATTCTGCGATTTCCTTGGCTGGTATTTTTTTCAATCATTTCAACTTTGCGCATCGAGGCGGTCATTTTTTCAACGTAAGGATTGTTTAGAGGGCGATAAACCGTGCTGACATTGATTCCGTGATTGATAAGAATTTTTGGACCCAGCTCCCAATTTCCGATGTGGCCAGACATAATAATTCCGCCGCCTTTCAGCTCTTCTAAATTTTTTTTAGTTTGCTCGTCGAGTTCAATCAGCTCGTTTATTTGATCTGCAGAAGCGCCGGTTATGTGAGGAAATTCGCCAACAATTCTGCCTAAATTGTCCCACATTTCATCGATAATTTCTGATTTTTTTTCTTCGGATAATTCGGGTAAGGCTTTGCCTAAATTTTTTAACGCCAATTTGTTCACCGAAATCTTTTTGCCGACATACAAAGAAACCTTTGAGGCAATATTTGATGAGGTTTTCAGGTTTAGTGAGCCAAAAAATAAAATCCCTAATTTGACGATTATTGCTTCAGCTAAGTAACGGATTTTTTTCATTAATTTTTAATAATTTTTGCGAGCTCGTTTTTGAGCAAAATTTCATTATCAAACCGAAGTTCAATATCGAGATATGGAATTTTTTGTTGGTATTTTTTTGGAAATTTTACCCAGTCTTTTTTTGTGGTAACTAGCTGGGCATTTTTTTGTTCGGCTGTTTTTAGAAGTGAATTTAATTGGTCAATTTTATAGCGATGATGATCGGCAAAAGATAGCTCTTCGATTAGCTCTAAATCTGATTTCTTAATAAGATCGAAGAATTTTTGCGGATAGGCCAGGCCGCAGAAAGCGATTAATTTTTTCTCTCTAAAAATCTCGAAATTGGTGATTTTAATTTGGCCATTAACAACTTTTTTACCGAGAAATCTTTTGCTTAATTCATGATTTTCTTCGCCGATTGTTACGATTAAATCGGCTTTTCTTAATCCTTGCGAAACCGTTTCGCGCATTGGTCCGGCGGGAATTAGCAAGCCGTTACCAAAACCAATTTTTCCATCAACGACCATAATTGTGTAGTCGCGCACAATTTTGTTGGATTGCATGCCGTCATCCAAAACTATTGCCTCGAATTGTGTCATCGATTCGATTTGCTTGGCGCCAAAAACACGATCTTTTGCGACGAATGTTGGCGCGGTTTCAAGAAGAAGTAGAGGCTCGTCACCAGTTTGTTCGGCTTTCAAATTATCATGTTTTTGCAGCATTAAAAATTTCGAGCCATCGTTCATGTAGCCGCGACTTAAATAGGCGAATTTAATGCCCATTTGGTTCAGAATTTTTCCGAGAGCGATTGCGGTTGGAGTTTTGCCGGAGCCGCCAGCAATAATATTGCCAACGCAAATAATCGGCTTTGAAATTTTTTGTGGGCGCGACGTCATTTTGGCAATCATGAAGCCAACAAAATAAAGCGCGCTTAAAGGTAAAAGCATCAAAGAGATTAGGCTTTTTTGAGTCCAAAATTTTGGAGTTTTAAGCATTAAAGGTTTTTTTGATTTTTGATTTTTGATTCGAACGATGAGCTAAATTCATAATCTAAATCTAAAATCTAAATTTTGTCGAATGCGATTTTTGCTTGTTTTTTTACTAATTGCTTCATGCGCCGAGCCAACAATCAAGGTTCTGTCGCAGCGTGAATCTGAGCTAAAAACCCAAGGCGGTTATGAATCTTATCTGGCTTTGGAATATCTTGAATTTGCTCGCAAACTCAATCTCGCCAAAGACGAAAAAAACTCAGAATATTTTTCAAAAAAAGGCTTGGAAATTATTGCGGGAAACGAGGCGATTCCAGAAAATCCGATTAAGTGGAAGGCCGACGCTGCGCAGATGGAAGAAATGGTGATGATGCAAAAAAGAATGGAAAAAATAATTACTGACAAACAGCTAAAATTTCAGCTGCCGATTCAGTTGGCGCATTTGACCTATCTTTATGATTGCTGGATTAGCCGCGAATCGAGCATTGCTTTTAGATCAGATGAGTTGGCGCAATGTCGAGTCCGTTTCAGTAAATTACTTGATGAGCTTGAACAGTTTAACGACGCTCGAGGCAAAGATAAGCAAGTAAAAGTTGAGATTGTCGAGCCACAATTTGAGCGCTTCGACATCATGTTTGACCTCAATAGCGATAAATTTAACAACAAGGCCAATTCTGATTTGATGGTCGTTCTGAAAAGAATTTCCGAGCTAAGTGGTGACTACAGAATACTGCTTGTTGGCAATGCCGATCGACTTGGGAATGAGCTTTATAATCAGCAACTCGCCTTCAAAAGGGCGCAAGTTGTTAGAAATTATTTAATTAAAAATGGCGCCGGTTCCGATATGATTGAGATGCGATCTGTCGGCGAAGATTTTCCTGATATTTTGACAAAAGATGGTGATCAAAAACAACTCAATAGAACGGTTTCGATCTACATAATGAAGGGCGCAAAATCTTTTGAAAAATATCCTTTGCCCCTGATTGAAAATTTTATCTATCGCCAGGGTTTGATCGAGCAAAAAAATAAGATTGGCCTGAACTAAATTGGGGTTGATTGGCTATTTTCGTGGATTTGCGCGGCGATAATTTTTCGGCAATTCAAAAGATCCGCGCCAAATTCCCAATTTTTGCTCCTTTGCCTGAAGCTCTAATTGATCCATTTTTTCGTCAGATTCGGTAAAGTTGTAAATCACCGCCATGCCATTTTTGATGATTTCTTCGTTGATTGAAATTTCGCCAAGCGAGCATTTTCCAAGGTAGCGATCATATTTATCTTTTTCGGCATAAACGCATTCGACATTTTTTGAGGCGGCTAATTTACGCAAAAATTGGAAGCTGATTATGCCGCAGGGATATTCTTGCTGATTTGAATCGAGGCACTTTTGTTTGTATTCGGGAGCGTCAACCCCAAAAAGTCTGACTTCTTTTTCATCGACACGAATTGAGTCGCCATCAATCACAAAGGCTTTTCCCGAAAATTTTTTATCAAAAACTAAGCGTGATTTTACGCGCGAATATTGGGTTTGCGAAACTGCGGGATTGATTATCGCCGCAAAAATCGTTCCGACAAAAACCGCAAAAAATATTGCAACCGCAAGTTGTTTAAATTTTTCCATTATGACTCCAATGCGAGCATGTTGATGACGAGCTTGATCATTATTTCTTTATTTTTTGGATCCGATTCGGCGATCAAAAGAGTTAGTGCCGCAAGCCCGATTTCATTGATGATCGGCTGATTATCTTTGCCAATAAGTCGGTGATTTCGATTCAAAAAATCGACAAATAAAAACGCCGCGCTGCGTTTATTTCCATCGGTGAAAGGGTGGTTTTTAATCACAAAATAAAGCAAATGCGCCGCCTTTGATTCAATCGATGGATAAGCAGGTTTGCCAAAAACCGTTTGCTCCAAATTTCCTAAAATTGCCTCCAACGCATCACCACGTTCGCGCGCAAAAAGATCGGTCGCTTGTTTACGAGAAATCAAGTCTTTCTTGAGTCCAGACAAGGCCGCGCGCGTCTCCTTAAAACTTGGTAATTTGCCGCCTTTCTTAGATCTTGGCTCGACAAGCAAACCTTCGTCATAACGCTGCAAAATCAAGAAAGTTTGCGTGTAGCGCGAAATCACATCAAGCAATCCACGGCTCGAATCAAAATTTAATTCTGAACTTTTTGAAGCCTTGCGCACCAATTTCAACGCGGTTTCAAGCTCGCGCGCATTTTCCTCAAAACGCTGACGATTGATGGTAAAACCTTGGGTGAGGTGGTCTTTTAAAGTCTTTGTTGCCCATTGGCGAAAGTGAGTTCCTTGTTTCGAGTTAACCCGATATCCAACTGATATGATTGCGTCGAGATTGAAATACTCGATCTGATAAGTTTTGCCGTCAGCTGCAGTGGTTGCATTTTTTGCAACAACTGCACTTCGCTCTAATTCTTTTTCTTTGAAAATATTACTTAAGTGGCGAGAGATTACCGATTTATCTCGATCAAAAAGATCAGCGATTTGCTGTAAGCTAAGCCACAACGTTTCAGCGCCCAGTTTAACTTCTACGGTCTTGTTCGAGTTTTGATAAATTACGATTTGGGATTGCGGTTTTTTCATGTGGTTTGGTGGTTTTTAGTATTGCTGTCATTCGAAACGAAGTGAGAAATCTTATGAGTTTATCGCTCAATTCCCAAGATCATTCACTTTGTTTAGAAAGGCATTTCCGCAACATTATTGGTGAGTTTGCGATTTACTTGGCAGTCCTAATTTTATCTTCAATTTCCTTAAAGTGTCGTTCTGCCTCAATTTTGATGAATGCAGAAATCTCTTCGTCACTTATTTGTTCGTTGTAGTTCTTTGCTATTTTTGTTTCTGTGAATTCGTTTGTTAAGCTGTAGGTTTCTAAGTCAAATTTCAGCTCTATATAACTTAAGAAGCTAAAATCTGCACAACCTTTTTTACTAAAATCTTCGTATTTACAGACCATTCTAATTCGTTTAGGAATTTCTTCATTTTCCAACTTATTCCCAAACTTTAGGCAAAGATCTTGGAAATCGCTAACCGGAATGCCATCATAAGAAAGATGAAAATCTCTCTTCAAATAAAGCTCGTCAAACTTTTTGCAGCTCGAAATAAATTTTTCATAAATTCTAACAACCGAATCATTAAAAATTATTGAAACGGCCTGCTTTGTTCTCGTGATCGAAGCCATATTTTTTTCCGCTTTGAGCTCACTTTTTAACAGTGCAATTTTTTTATCTAAATCGTCAGCTTCTTCAATTTCTTCGCCTTTCGCTCCAGCGATCATAATTTCTAGCGAGTGTTCAAGATTCTTGGCGATGTAATAGATAAAATTCTCAACCAAGCCGTTATCTGCCTGGCGCAAAGCGAAGAAATAATTTTCTTTGTCCTGAGTTTTAATGATGGCTGGAGGAAAGCCGAATTTCATCAAAATGAAGTTCATCAAAATTCTTGCCACGCGGCCATTTCCATCGTCAAAAGGATGAATTCGAATAAATTTGTAATGAAAACTTGCGGCAAGAATTAGCGAATCAACATCTGCCGATTCCGATTCGGCGCGATACCAATTCAGCAAATCATTCATTTTTGCTGGCGTTTCCTCGGGCGTAGCGAAATAGAAAATTTCACCAGTTTTGGTTTTGACGTGATTTGGACTGGACTTGTATTTACCAATCTCAACTAGTTTTTTTGTTTGGTCGCCATTTGGGGTTACAGCGTCAATTTCGTAGGGCTCTTTTAGTATTAAGCTGTGAAGCTGGCGAATAAAATTTTCAGTTAATGGCAGCTCGCTTTTTACAACTTCTTCAACCCATTTTATCGCCTCATCATGCCCTGTAATTTCAAAATGATCTTTCAAAGGCTTGCCCTGAGCGGTCACTCCGTGCATTATCAGCATTTGGGTTTCGCCAAAAGTCAAAGAATTTCCCTCTAAATGATTGGAGTGGTAATTCCAATCGAGGCGAAATTTTTGCATAATTTTAGCCATTCTTTCTTGCGGAATGGGGCGAAGAGAATCGAGATCTTTTTTGAGTTTCGCTATTTTGTTTTCCCTCATTTAACCCTTCAAAAATTGATGATTTTTGGCTTTAAAACTATGAACGAACTAGATCGTGATAATCCTTCATCAGCGCTAGAGTCATCTCGCTTGGTTCGGGATATTTGATTTTATCTTCAACCGATCCGATGCGGGTGATTTCGGCAGCCGAGCCAGTTAAAAAAGCATCAATCGCGTCGCCTAATTCATCTGGCATAATGTGGCGCTCAACAACTTTAATGCCGCGTTTTTTGGCGAGTTCGATTACGGTTTGGCGAGTTATTCCATTTAAAAAAGCGTCGGGAAGTGGCGTGTGAAGTTCGCCATTTTTCATCACCAAAAATAAATTGGCGCCGGTCGCTTCAGCCAAATAACCGCGATAATCAAGCATCAGCGCGTCGTTATAGCCTTCATTTTCGGCTTCATGTTTGGAAATTGTGCAAATCATGTAAAGGCCGGCGGCTTTGGCGGCGAATGGCGCGGTTTCTGGCGCGGGGCGTTTGTATTTGGCGAATTTTAGCTTCAAGCCAACTTTGCGCGCTTCTTCCGAATAATAAGGCGGCCACGGCCAGCAAGCGATGGCGACATGAATTTTGTTGCCTTGCGCCGAAATTGCCATTTTCTCCGAACCGCGCCAAGCGAACGCGCGCATGTATCCGTCGCTAATATTATTTTTGGCAACTGCTTCGTGTTTCGCTTGCTCAATTTCTTCAAGCGAAAATGGCAAATCGAAACCTAAAATATTAGCTGAAGCCTTTAAACGCTTGGTGTGATCAAGTGTTCTGAAAATCTTTTTATTGTAAATTCTCTCGCCTTCAAACACGCAAGAAGCGTAATGAAGACCGTGATTTAGCACGTGAACTTTGGCGTTTTTCCAATCAACAAATTCGCCGTTATACCAAATGAAGCCGTCGCGCTGATCGAAAGGGATGATGTCTGACATAAATTTTGAGTTTTGTTACCCCGAACAAAGCCAAGGATCTCTTAAATTTGGACGAGATCATCGGTTTTGATCGGGACGAAGTTTTGAATTAAGTTCGAATTGAAGAAATATTTGAAAGGAACCAGTTGTAAGTTGTGTTGATGCCGTCGACTAGCGAAGTTTTTGCGCTCCAGCCGTAAGAATTAATTTTTGAAACATCCAAAACTTTGCGCGGAGCGCCGTCTGGCTTGGTTGAATCGAAAACAATTTCGCCGGTAAAGCCGGTGATTTTTTTAACGGCTTCAGCTAATTCACGAATGGTTACGTCCTCGCCGGTGCCGATGTTTGTAAGTTCGGTGATGTTTGGATTGTTCATTACAAAAACGCAGGCTTCGGCTAAATCGTCGACGTAAAGCAGCTCGCGCTTAGGCGTGCCAGTGCCCCAAACTTCAACTGAAGATTTTCCTGAAATTTTTGCGTCATGAAATTTGCGCATCAAAGCCGGCAAAACGTGGGAATTGGTTAGATCAAAATTGTCGTTAACGCCGTAAAGATTTGTTGGCATCAATGGCACGAAGTCGCAGCCATATTGAGCGCGATAGGCCTCGCACATTTTTAATCCGGCGATTTTGGCAATCGCGTAGCCGTAATTTGTTGGCTCAAGTGCGCCAGTCAGGAGATGTTCTTCTTTGATTGGCTGAGGCGCGAGCCGTGGATAAATGCAAGAGCTGCCAAGAAAAACCAAACGCTTTACGCCATTAAGATGAGAGTTGTGAATGACGTTATTTTGGATTTGCAGATTTTCGTAAGTAAAGGCGCCGAGCTGCGATCTATTTGCTTCGATGCCGCCAACTTTTGCCGCCGCCAAAAAAACATATTCCGGTTTTTCGCGCGCGAAAAATTCAGCAACTGCGGCCTGATTGACCAAATCTAACTCGCGACGACTTTTGGTTACGATATTGGCGTAACCTTGTTTTTGTAGCTCGCGGACGATTGCTGATCCAACCATTCCGTTGTGGCCGGCAACAAAAATTTTAGAAGTTTTTTGCATGTTTTTTGAGTTATTACTCTAAGCGAAGTGAGGATCTTAGTATGACTTGAGAGATCCTTCACTTCGTTCAGGATGACGTAAATTATCGAGATGACGTAAATTATCGAGATGACGTAAATTATCGAGATGGCGGTAAAATATTAATTACGAAACCAACTTGCGATCCGCATCAACCATCATGCGAACTAGTTCTTTGAATTTTACTTTTGGCTCCCAGCCGAGTTTTTGCCTAGCTTTGGAGGCGTCGCCAATCAACAAATCAACTTCCGCTGGACGGAAATATTTTTCGCTGATTTCGACATATTTTTTCCAATCCAAACCAACGTAACCAAAGGCTTCTTCCAAGAAATCTTTGACCGAATAAGTCTCGCCAGTGGCAATTACATAATCATCTGGTTCGTCTTGTTGAAGCATGAGCCACATGGCTTCAACGTAGTCTCCGGCAAATCCCCAATCGCGTTTGGCGTCAAGATTTCCGAGATAAAGTTTGTCGGCTTTGCCGGCTAAAATTTCAGCAAGTCCGTGAGTGATTTTACGAGTAACAAAAGTTTGTCCGCGACGAGGTGATTCGTGGTTAAATAAAATTCCGCTGCAGGCGAAAATTCCGTAAGATTCGCGATAATTTACGGTCAACCAGTGGCTGTAAACTTTGGCGCAGGCGTAGGGGCTGCGTGGATAAAATGGCGTGGTTTCGCGCTGAGGAATTTCTTGGACTTTGCCAAACATTTCGCTGCTTGAGGCTTGGTAAAATTTGGTTTTGATTCTGGTGTCGCGAATCGCGTCTAAAATTCTGCAAGTGCCAGTGGCGTCAATGTCTGTAGTGTATTCTGGAATGTCGAAACTGACCTTAACGTGGCTTTGTGCGCCAAGATTGTAAATTTCATCTGGCTCGATTTTTTCAAGTAAACGCGAGACCGAAGAGGAGTCGGCCAAATCGCCGTAATGTAATTTTACTTTGTCGAAAATGTGATCAATGCGACCAGTGTTGAAGCTGCTTGAGCGGCGGACAATACCGTGTATTTCGTAACCTTTGTTGAGTAAAAGTTCGGTCAAATAAGAACCGTCCTGACCAGTAATTCCGGTGATTAGTGCCTTCTTCATTTAGATGTCGATTTGTTTGAAAAGTGAGAAGTTTTTGAAAATCAATTTTTTTGCTCGCCAGATAATACGCGCTTTCTCGACCAAGCGGTTCGCATATTTGAGCTGAACCGCTACGGTTTCAAGTCTTTGTTTTACTGCATTGGCGCTTGAATGATTGCTACCAATGTCTTGATTGAAAACTGCGGCGATATTGATCGGGAAAAATAGATATTTTTCTTCGGATGAAATCAACGCCATGTTGAATTCATAGTCCATCGAGTAGCGATTTTTTTCATTGAATTGATGCGACTCAAAAATTTTTTTGCGGTAATAAAAAGATTCGCCAGAGCCGACGGGACAATGTTTGATAAGGTTTCGTTTGGTAAAACGGATGTCGGCGCTGTTTAAGAATGAATTTGAGAAGCCAACGCAGTAGCTGTTGAAATAAGCGACGTCAAAATTTGGATTTTGCGCAGCGTAGTAAAAAAATTCTTTGAAGAAATCTTTGTGTAAAAAATCGTCGCAGCCAAGAAAGCCGATGACGTCGCCAGTTACATGATTCAGCGCGATATTGCGTGCGTTAGAAATTCCGCGATCTTTTTCTTTGATCCATTTGATTTGATCGGGAAATTGGCGCGAATATTTCTCAATTATTTGATGAGTGCCGTCGGTTGAAATTCCGTCAACGATTACGAGTTCTTTATTTTTGTAATCTTGCTCGATGAAGGATTCGACTGCTTTGGTAATGTATTTTGCGCCATTAAAAGCGGTGATGATTACTGAGATTTTCATTTCAAAAATTTTGTTAAAACCATGTCCAAAGAAACTTTAGCTGACTTTATGAATCAACCCGTCGCTGTTGCCGCAGTGAAAAAAATTATTGCCGTAGCCTCGGCCAAAGGTGGCGTCGGCAAGTCGACAATTGCCTGTAATTTGGCGATTAGTGCGGCGAAATCTGGTTTGAATGTTGCGCTAGTTGATGCGGATATTTACGGGCCGTCAATTCCGCATTTGATGAGTTTGTCTGACAAGCCCGAGCAAAAAGATAATCTGATTCTGCCTTTGATGAGTCAGGGTGTAAAATGTATTTCAATTGGATCGCTAATCGATCCAAATGCCGCTGGAGTTTGGCGCGGTCCAATGGTTACAAAAATTCTTTATCAGTTGATCAGAAGCGTGAATTGGAAAGCTGATGGCAATTCTGTTGATCTTATGATTATCGATATGCCGCCAGGAACTGGAGATGTTTATCTGAGTATTGCCGAAAAATTTCCGCTTGCCGGAGTGATAATTGTTTCAACTCCGCAAAGCCTTGCAGTTATTGATGTGGTCAGATCAATCGACTGTTTTGAGAAGCTTAAAGTGCCGATTTTGGGCATGATTCAAAATATGTCTTATCTCGTAGTAAATGGTGAAAAAAAATACCTCTTCGGCCAAGACGGCGCAAAGGATTTGGCGTTACAAAAAGGAATAAAATTTCTAGCTGACGTGCCGCTAATCGAAGGAGAAAAAAATTTCGATTTTAAATTTCTGATTTCCGAGATTTTATAAAGTTGAATTTGGTCTCTAGCTCTAGATCGAAGCCTTAATCGCCTCAAAAACATCAACAAATTTAAACTCAAAATCAGCGTCGGTTAAAACTTCTGGATAAACTTTTTGGCCTGAAAGTAGCAGCTCTTCCGCCATTTTTCCGTAAGCTAATTTCATTGAAATCGCCGGAATCGTAAAAATTGCCAAACGATTTAATGCCTTGGCCAGAGATGTTGAAAATTCTGCATTTGAAACTGCCGATGGCGCAACAAGATTTACCGGACCGTGAATCGAATTTTTTTCAATCAGGAAGATGATCGCATTTATCGCGTCATCAAGGTGGATCCAGCTAATGTATTGTTGTCCTGAAGAAATTTTGCCGCCCAAACCGAGGTAAAATGGCAAAAACATTTTTTTAATTATTCCGCCATTTTTACCAATCACAACGCCGGTTCGAAGCAAAACCAATCTAGTTTGATCGGTTACTTTTTTGGCTTCATTTTCCCAGTCAAAGCAAAGCCGTTGCGAGAAAAGATTTTGTTCAGAAGGTCGGGTATTTTCGGTAAAAATTCTTTCCTGCGCCGCGCCATAATAACCAACGGCCGAGCCGCTGATAAAAACTTTCGGCGGAACGGCGGCGGAATTAATTTTGTCGACCAGTTTTTTGGTCAAATCAATGCGACTTTGCCTAATTTTATTTTTTGCCGATTCAGTCCATTTTTGCGAAATGGTTTCGCCCGACAAATTGATCACCACATCAAAATCAAACTCAGCTTCATTGAGATCGAAAATATGAGTCAAATTTTGCTGGCTCGGAAGGTTTTTTTGCCGAGTCAAAATCGTAACTTTTTGCTCAAGTTTTAAAAGCTGATTAACCAGTCTGGAGCCAATAAATCCGGTTCCGCCGGTAATTAAAATATTGTGACTTTTTTGTTCGAGATTCATCATAAAATTACATTAATTCAAAAATCAGATAATGATAACGCCAATTTCTACAGTTCTTCTACTTCTGGCATCAAACATATTTATGACTTTTGCCTGGTATGGCCATCTAAAATTCAAAGAATCACCACTGCCGATGGTTATTCTGATTAGTTGGGGAATCGCTTTTTTTGAATATTGTTTGCAAGTTCCGGCAAACCGAATTGGTCACGGACATTTTTCGGCGGCAGAATTGAAGACGATTCAAGAAGTTTTAACGCTTAGTGTTTTTGCAGTTTTTTCGATTTTTTACCTAAAAGAGCCTTTGACTTGGAATCACGCAATTGGCTTTTCGCTTATAATCGCCGGCGCTTTTTTCATATTTCAGAAATAATTCCGCTTCGGACAATTACTGCGATTGGCAAATTAACTTAACAAGTTGATCGACGGCGGGCGAATTTTCGCGAAATAAATTTTTTGCCGCCTTTGTAACAAAATCAGTTCGATCAACTTTTTTGACTGCGGCCTTGAAGATTTCGTCAATGATTTCGTCGGCCTGATTAAAACTTGAAGCATTTCGAAAATCGTCAGGTTTTAAGCTGTCTAAAAAAGTAAATTTCTTACGGGAAAGATTCTTATCAAACATTAACCGAGCCGCAAATTATTGACTCGAAGCCAACATCCAGACCGCTTTTTCGTGAGCCTGAATTCTGCCAATGAACATGTCGGCAGTTGCTTCATCTCCTTCATCTTGCGCAACTTTGATTGCCGGTTTTAGGAAATTTATGATTACTTCGTGACCAGAAATTAAATCCTGAATCATTTCAATTTTATTGAGATTTTTATTGCCGCTTTTGATTGAGGTAAGTTTCGAAAAATTTTCAAAAGTGCCTTCAACCTTAGAGCCTAAAGTTCTGATTCTTTCGGCGATTTCGTCGATCGCGTCAAAAATTTCTTCATATTGAGCGCCGAAAAGTTCGTGCAAAGATTTGAAGTTTTCACCAACGACATTCCAGTGATAATTCTGAGTTTTAAGCGCCAGAGCGTAAGAATTTGCCAAAGTTATTTCGAGGTTTTGGACGGTCATATTTTTCATATTTAGATATTTTCGATTGCAAAAACTTGAGCGATTGCGGCAACGATTGAAGCGATTTGGGCGATCATTTGAATTTTTTCTCGAGAAAAACCGTCGTTATAAAGACGGATTTCATGTGAGTCGATGCAGATGCTGCAGCTGTTAATGATTGAGGCTGAGAGCGCAAATACTTCAAAATCAGTTCTGTTGGATTTTAGATTTTTGACGCTGCTCATCACCAAAGTTGAAGGCATTTCAAGATATTCTTTGTCAGCAGAAACGTGAGTGAAGCAATAGTAGTTATTGTTCATCGCCATCATCGAGGTGGCCATTTTGGAGAGTGCGATTTCTGATTCTGACAAATGGTTTTTTGCCTCTTTCTCAAAAAACTTAATTAACGTTTTAGCCTTGGTGCTGTAAGCGGAAGTTAGCGCTGCACCAAAAACATATTTGGCTTCGAGGACTTTATTTTTTTCGCTAATGAATTTGTCGATATTGGTTCTGATATCTTTGCAATAGTCAGGAATTGCGGCTTTAAGCTCGGCTAAATTTTTCATAAATTTGTAATAAATTGCTCTTTATCCTGATTTACTTGGCTGGGCAGGATACAGATTGGGCGGGATACAGATTTTGACCCGCTGCAGCGGGCAACAAATCAAAATTGATTAGCCGATATTTAAACTCAATTCTTTGATTCTGCCTGAATGCTAATTCTCAAAACTTGCGCCACCGAATTAATAACCGCAGCAATTTTGGCGATCATTTGAATCTGCGATTTGGTCATTTGATGCTTAATTAGCTGTTGCGAATGGGCTTCAATACACATTCCGCAGCCATTAATAACTGAAGCGGCAAGAGAAAACACTTCGAAATCAGTTTTATCAATTCCGTGATTAACTATTCCTTGCATCCTAAGGCCGGCGGGCATTTGCGAGTATTCTTTGTCGTTAATTATATGCAGAAAGCGGTAATAAATATTGTTCATGGCCATTAATGAAGCCGAAGTTTTGGTCGCGCTGATCTCTGCGTCAGAAAGAATTTTTGCGCTCTCATTTTCCATCACCAAAACCAAATCTTTTTGATCGATTACGTAAGCTGCAGTTAGTGCTGACCCAAAAACTTGTTTTGCGCTGAGAAGTTGATTTTCCTGATTTAGTAAGTTGCCAAGATTAATTTTTACATCTTTGGCAAAGTCTGGAATTGCTGATTTTAGCTCTTCTAAATTTTTCATAATTTTTGATAATTTGGCGGACCTTGAGCCGTAAGCCCAGGCCCGCTTTTTTGTTAGACTTTGATCACTTCATCGCCTTTTTTCCAATTACACGGACAAAGTTCGTCGGTTTGAAGCGCATCTAGCACGCGTAAAACTTCGGCGGGATTTCTTCCGACGCTTAAATCGGTAACGTAAGCAAATCTAATCACACCTTCGGGATCGATAATAAAAGTTGCGCGCTGTGCCACGCCTTCGTTTTGATCAAGAATTCCTAAGGCTTGGGTTAAATCACGTTTAACGTCGGCAAACATTGGAAATGGCAGATTTTTCAGCTCATCTTTTTGTGATCTCCATGCCAAATGAACAAATTCCGAATCAGTGCTGGCGCCGATTAATTGCGCATCGCGATCTTTAAATTGGTCGTTTAACTTGCCAAATTCGGCGATTTCAGTTGGGCAAACGAAGGTGAAATCTTTTGGCCAGAAAAAAAATACCAACCACTTTCCTTTGTAACTCTGATTACTGATTTCGACAAAGGCGTCGTGAACGTTATTTGTAATAACCGCTTTGCCGCTGAATTGAGGAAATTTACTTCCAACTCCTAACATATTTTCTCCTTTAATTGTTGATTTGACGACCTTCCCACAAGACTTGAGAAAATCTTGATTGATCAATTTGATCGCGGTTCTTAATAAGAAAAATCGATTGTTCTAATAATTTTAATAAGATTTATCTATGAATCTACGCGACCTAAAATACATCGTTTCAGTTGCTTCGGAGCAGAATTTTGCGCGCGCCGCCGATAAGTCATTCGTGAGTCAGCCAACTTTAAGTATGCAAATTAAGAAGCTTGAAGAAGAGCTTGGAGTTCAGATTTTTGAAAGATCGCAAAAGAAATTTTTGGTTACCAAAGTTGGTGAAGAAATCGTTAAAAAAGCCGAAATAATTTTGCGTGAAGCTGAGGAAATCAAAAGTCTTGCCAGAAATTCAAAAGATCCATTCAGCGGCGAAGTTAGGATTGGCGCGTTTCCAACGCTGGCGTCGTATTTTTTTCCGCAAATTATTCGAAAAATTTCAAAAAAATTTCCCAACCTAAAGTTGCTGTTAATTGAGGAAAAAACTGAGGTTCTTTTGGAAAAATTAAAAAATGGTCAGATTGATGCCGCCTTTGTTGCCATGCCTTGCGATGACTTTGGATTGAGTAATCAAAAAATTTTCGAAGAAGAGTTTTTGCTTGCCGTTTCAAAAAATCATCATTTCGCCAAGTTAAAAAAGATCGAAAAAAAGGATCTTAAGGGTCAAGAATTGATGTTGCTTGAAGATGGTCACTGTCTTAGAGATCAGGCGCTCGAAGCCTGTTCAATGCTCGGTAGTTTTGAAAAGCAGGATTTTCGCGCCAGCAGTCTTGAGACCTTGAGGCAAATGGTTGCACTCGATGCCGGCATTACTTTTATTCCAGAAATTGCCGTCAAAAAAGATGGCCAAATTGTTTATTTAAAAATTGTTAATCCGCCAAAAAGAAGGATCGGTTTATTTTGGCGCTCAGCCAATTTGGCGAGAAAAAATTTATTCAAAGAAATCGCTGAAATTTCAAAAGCCAGCCAGCTCTAGACGAGATGGTTTAACGCCAGTTTGGCAACTGCTTTTTGAGCTTCTTTTTTTGATTTGCCGCTGGCTGAGAACTGCAAATCGTTAATTGGCAATTTAACTGTCGAAATGAAATTGGGCGCGTGATCAAGGCCGCCATCTTTAACGGTGTCGTAAATCGGCAACTGCTTGGTCCTGATTTGAACGTATTCTTGCAATTCGGAAACCGGATCTTTTGGCGGCGCAATATCGCGTTCAAAAGAATGTTGCCAAAATTTCATGATAAAATTTTTTGCCTCGAAATAGTTTGAATCGAGATAAATCGCTCCGATTAAGGCTTCGAGAGAGTTCTCAAGATTTCTTTTGTTAAGTTTTCCACCTAGTTTTTTTTCGCCAGAGCTGACTTTTAAAACTTGTTCTAGACCAATTTTTAGAGCAATTTCGGCAAGATTTTCGCCCGAAACCAAAGAGGCCTGCCGCCTCGATAAATAACCCTCCATTTCTTTTGGGTAATTTTTCATTAAATATTCGCCAACAACCAAGCCGAGAACCTTATCGCCTAAAAATTCCAGGCGCTGATAATTCGGTTTGTGTGGATTGTCCTTAGAAAGGCTTGGATGCGTCAAGGCTTCTTCAACCAAATTAAGATTGGTAAACTGATAAGAAATTCTTTGAAAAAAACTTTTTAGATCCGGACTCATTATTCTTCGATATAGGTTATTGCCTGACGACCGCGAACCAGAATATACTTGGTGTCAATGAAGGTTGAATATGAATAAAATTCATCGCCAGCGCGATAATAACATTTGAAAGTTGGGTTTTTGCGCAAGCGAGTGTGCTCTTTGCCATCGATTACTCGAAATGAAGAAAATGAATCGAAATAAGTTTGGGCTTGATGTTGCTCGTAGTCCGAAGGAGGCATACAGGACATGCCTCCAAACGAGCACGACGAAATTAGCAAAAGTAAAAATAATTTCTTCATCGGGGAAAGAATTAATCAAAAGATAGGGCTGAAATCATGCCGTTATTCAATTCAACTTTATTCTCCAGTTCAAGTTCAATTACGGCAATATTGACCAAGCTGGCGCTAACGCCAAGATCTCGAATTAGCTCGTCAACCGAAAGTGGCACGCCACTTAATTTTGAAATGATTTCTCGGCGTAAATTTTTGATATCTTCGCCGCAATAATTTGCGCATTCTTTGGACGGGGCAGGTGTTTGGCGATTGCGCGATTTATTTGAAGTGTGACCAAGGGCTAAATGCGGGAAAATTTCCAAAAAATCCTCGACCGATTCAAAAATCGTCGCCCCTTCTTTGATTAGGCGATTGCTTCCTTTGCAGCGTAAATCAAATGGCGACCCTGGAACTGCAAAAACTTCTTTGCCCTGTTCCAAAGCGAATCTGGCGGTTGCTAAACTTCCAGATTTCAAGCCGGCTTCAATGACAATTGTAGCAACTGATAAGCCGGAAATTAGGCGATTTCGACGAATAAAATTTTCACCTTTTGGCGGCGAGCCGAAGGGAACTTCGCTTACTAAAACGCCAAATTCGGTAATGTGACCAAATAATTTGGCATTTTCGCTTGGATAAATGGTGTCAATTCCGCCAGCAATAACCCCGATTGTTCCACTCATTAAAGAACCTTCGTGAGCAGCGGTATCAATGCCGCGTGCCAGTCCAGAAACTACAATAATTGACTGATTGCCGATATCGACCGCGACAGATCGTGCAAAATTTATTGAATTGATCGAGGCCTTTCTGGCGCCAACAATTGCTACTGAGTTACGTTGTAAAAAATCAACTTCGCCTTTGACCGTGATTACAGGTGGCGCATCAGCTAATTCGCGTAACGATTGAGGATATTTTTCGTCAAAAAAACATAAAAGTTTGGCGCCAAAATCATTAATTTTTGCCAACTCTTCTTCAGCTTTTTGTTTGGTTAAAATTTTTGCTGAAGGTCTTAGCTCTGAATATCTTGAGATTGCTAAATCAGCGGTTTTGTAAGCTTCGATTAATTTGAAGAAAGTTATTGGGCCGACATTCTCGCTTCTAGCAAGACGCAGCCAATCAATTTGATTGTGATTGGGAGACATGGTTTGTTTGTTGTGGTATTGAGTATCTAGAGCCTGTCTTCAAACTCATTGCCTTGATTCACAGGCGATTTTTCCTCCGATTTCTAGCAAAGAGTCGCTAAACAAGGCAAATAGCTGCTTTTAAATTTGAGTTTGAAGACGGGCCCTAGCTTTTAATGCGATAGCCTCGATGCAGCATCTGCAGCAAGACCAGCGCTAAAGCTAAATTCAAAATCAAAATATAAATCGTCCCTGTCAAGATATCGCCATCTGATTGACCGGTTATTGCGTAGCGAAAGCCGTCAAGCATGTAGAAAAACGGATTAACATGAGAAACTTTTTGCCAAAAATCTGGCAGTGAATTTGTCGAGTAAAAAGTGCCCGAGAGAAAGGTTAGGGGCGTAATTACGTAGCTGGTCATTGCTGACATTTTGTCGAAGCTGTCTGAAAAAATTCCGCATAAAACACCAAGCATGCCAAGAAACATGCAGGCAAAAAACAGGTAAAAAATAGCCGTCGCAAAGCTGTAAATCGGCAAAGTTACAAAAATTGAAATCACCAGATAAGCGACGATTGCCACGCAAATGCCGCGAAGAATTGCGCCAACAGTAAATGCAAAAAGCAGTTCAAGTGCGCCAAGCGGCGGCATCAAATAATCAACAATATGTCCCATCACTCTTCCCATCACAAAAGATGAAGAAGAATTGGCGAAAGCATTTTGCATCGAGGCCATCATTATCAGGCCGGCGGACATGAAAATCTTAAAATCGATGCCGTTGATATTCTCGACGTGATTTCCAACCGACAAAGAAAATACCGCCAAAAACAAAACGATGTTAACTACCGGCGAGAAAAGCGTTTGGTGATAAACCTTCAAAAAACGCAGAGTTTCTTTTTTAAGCAAACTGAAGGCGCCAAACCAGTTGACTCTAGAGCAGAAGATATGTTTCATGATTTTAAAAAATTCCGAGATCCCAACCAATTCAGACCTTGATTTAGCCTTGGTCGGTGCGGGCTAGACTTAATCAAATATTCTTCAGATGAACTTAGAAAAACTTTTATCCGATTTCAATTCGCAAATTTCTGCAGTCGCAAATAAGCAGCAACTTGAAGAGGTTCGCATTAATTTTTTGGGCAAAAAAGGTTTGGTTACCGAATTATTTTCTGGCCTGAAAAATCTTTCCGTTGAAGAAAAAAAATCTTTTGGCGCCTTGATTAACCAGGTTCGCGACGAGGTTACAAAAAAAATCGAAGACAAAAAAGAGTTTTTCGAAATCGCTGAATTAAACGAAAAATTATCTGGCGAAAAAATTGATCTTAGCGCTCCGGTTCGCAAAGAATTTCGCGGACTGATTCACCCAATCAGCAAAGTAAAAAGAGAGATTGAGGAAATTTTTGCTTCGCTTGGTTTTGAGTTTGCGCAAGGTCCAGAAATTGAAGACGACTTCCACAATTTTACCGCTCTTAACATGCCGGCCGATCATCCGGCGCGTCAAATGCAGGACACTTTTTATTTACAAAATTCTGAGCTTTTGCTGCGCACTCACACTTCAAACACGCAAATTCGTAAAATGAAAAACTCGCAGCCGCCAATGAAAATTGCCGCTTTGGGTCGAGTTTTCCGTCGTGATTCTGACCAAACTCACACGCCAATGTTTCATCAGGTTGAAGGTTTTGTCGTCGACGAATCGGCAAATATGGGCAATTTAAAATGGGTTTTAGAGCAGTTTTTGCAGAGCTTCTTCGAGGTTGAAAAAGTTGAGTTGAGATTCCGTCCCAGCTTCTTTCCGTTCACCGAGCCTTCAGCCGAAGTCGACATCAACTATTCGATTGAAAATGGTCGCATCAAAATTGGCGGATCGAAAAATTCTCTTGGCGATCGGTTCATGGAAATACTTGGTTGCGGCATGATTCATCGCAACGTTTTGGCCAACTGCGGAATTGACTCTGAAAAATATCAGGGATTTGCTTTTGGAATTGGCGTTGAACGCCTTGCGATGCTTAAATACGGCATCACTGATTTGCGCATGTTTTTTGAAAATGATGTGCGTTTCCTTAAACATTTTGGCTTTGATTTGAATGTCTAAAACAGTCACCTTCCCAGTCTCAACAATTCCCGAAACCGTCGATCAATTTATTAAGGATTACAAACTTAACGATCTCTTCGCAGAAAGAATCGATGAAATCCGTGGGGACCTAGAGAAGCAATGGGGCAAAATTTCAGATAAAGAAAAACTTGAAAGATCCAAGAATAAGCTGGGTCAAATTGTCAAAGAGATTCATGAATCAGCAAATCTCTTCAAAAATGTTAAGCGCCAAGAAAGAGAAATTAGGCGATTTGAATTGTCTGAAATTCCTGATCTGAAAGACGCGCTAAATTGCACCAACGACCACATTATAAATAATTCGATAAAATTTCAGGACATTCCTTCGTTAAATTCAGAAGAGTTTATTGAATGGGTTAAGAGAAACGACAGTCCGATTATTCACAGTCAAAATCCGAGCAATTCTTATCGACGCGCACTTTTGGAAGCTAAAAGTCAAACCCTTGATGACGTTAGATCGGCAGAAATCAAATTTTTTGCCCTAACTAAAGAGGGTCGCGATGCTACTAGTAAAGAAATCCAAGACGTCAGAGTCAGTAAAAAATATAGTCCGCTTCTAAGAACTGTTCAAAGCTATGGCGAAACCTTAGTTGAGCCGGGAATTAAAGCGATTAACTATTTGGGCAGGGGAACGATTGCCGAATCAAATATCGCTGATGATTCGCGTTACCAGCAACATCTCGAAAACTACAAAAATTTTTTAAGGGAGATCAAATACAAGCTAGGCTCTGGCAAGGAAGATAGTTTTAACTCGATTAAGCGACTTAAAGAAATAATTGAGCAAAATGGCGGACTGCCACTCAGCGACCAACAATTTTCTCAAATCCAGCAAGAAATAGCCGCTGAGATTTCTGCGTTGCAAAAGATTGATCAGGCAGAGTTAGATCATGCCAACAAGTCACTAAAAGCTAGTCACGATGATTTTACCAAAAATCTTAAAAACGATCTTAGCGTCGAAGACTCGCGCTTTCCACTTATTGCGGTTCAGCTTTTGCTTTTGGTTACTCCGCTTGCTGGTCTTAGTTTTGTTCCGATGCTTACCAACATTGTTGCTCCAATGGTTCAGGCCGGAAGTTTTGGTGGTAGCGTCGCGGGAGTAGTTGGTAATATTCCTGTTATTGGTGATTTTGCGAGGCTGATAAAAATGGATTTCGCAATCGAGTGGCTGGCAGACAACCTTCCGATTGTTAGTGATTTGGGTGAAGTTTTTGGTTTTTTTACAAATAACGAAATTACCCAAAATGCCTTTGGAGTTGTTTTGGGGGCTGAAGAATCGCCTGTTTTAGCTTATGCATTAGCTGGATTTTTCTTTAGCCAATTTGCCGATCAAATGCTTCAGCAAAAAAAGAACCAAAATCCTTCTGAGTCACTAGATACGGCCATAAGCAGCATCAACGGTCAAATCGAAGATAATAAATCTAAGCGCAAAGAGTTGGATAGGGAATTTTCAACAAAAGTTGATAAAATTATCGGCGCTGAATTTTCTCAAAAGTCAAAAATTGATGAAGTTTCTTCGATTGAAGAAAGCAAAAGTAATATTTACGGAAATCTTGAAATTTCTAAGCCGGATGGAAAAAAAGTAGGTTTTGTTGAATTGCTTACGTCCGATAAAAACAAGGCGATCGAATATTTAAAGCTCGAGCAAAACGAACAGGTTTTAGAAAAGCTTTATAAAACACGTTGCGCCCACCATCATCTTGGCGACGAGGAATTTAATAAAATCAAAGGAAATCCTGACGAAATTGAGAAATTCTCAAAGCTCTACAACAAGCAGAAGCTTGGTAAACAAATAGAAAAAATAGATGTTATGAGCGGGTATTTGAGAGAGCCAATTAGTTATTACAAAGCTTCTGGTCGTGGCGTTGATCATGACTTTGGTCGTGGTGGTCCGGCTATGGGGGGATAAATCCAAAAACCCGATCATAATTTGGCCATGATGTGATTACGGAAATTTTTTAGGCTTCATCCCTTCGGGATATGGCAACGCGACACGAGTCGCACCCCGCCTTGCGGGGATCTCCTTCTCGTATGTCGATGGGACATACGGGATTTTTTAAAATTAGCGCAATTAATGGATTGTCAGAATCGTCTTAACATAAAAATCAACCCGCGTGCTAAAGGGATAAAGGCGAGAATTATTGTCTTGCTGACCCTTTTTTTGCTTGGGAAAAGTTTTGCGCTGTTACACGATTTTTCGCACAATTATTTAGAGAAAAATAAGTCCAATCATTGCTCGATTTGCGTTATTTCTCACGCGAATAGTCACGGCGTTACTCCTGATTTAGTTAAAATCGCCACCTTCGCTTTTGTTGTAGCGGCTTATTTCGCCGCCAAATCAGTTTCTGAAAAATCCTCAAAACCTTCCTCGAACCTCTCGCGCGCGCCGCCGCAATTTTCTTAGAAAGCCTTCGATTGACCAAATCCACATCTTTTCAATCGGCCAAATCACGTTTTAATTCTAAGAAAAATTATGAAAAAAATCTTCTTTACCTTGCTGCTTGCGAGCCAAGCAGCTCTTGCTGATTCATGGAATTACGAAGTTACTGCTTCAAAACTTGACGAATCGCGCAACAAGCTTTCGCCTAAAACTGGCGGCAGCTCTTATTCATTCGACCAAAAATCGGTTGAAAATTTGCCGCAAGGCCAAATGACTTCGCTTGATCAAGTGCTTGCGCGCGCTCCTGGCGTGGCGCAAAATGCTCACGGCCAACTTTACGTCCGCGGCGATCACGCTAACATTCAATACCGCATTAATGGCGTAATGTTGCCTGAAGGCGTGACTGGTTTTGGTCAAGTGCTCGACACTCACTTTGCCGACAAAATTGATTTCATGACTGGCGCAATGCCGGCGCAATACGGACTTCGCACCGCTGGTGTTGTCGATTTACAGACCAAAGGCGGCAAGTTTGAAAAAGGCGGCTACTCCGAATTAATGACCGGCCAAAATAACGACTTCGGTGCCAACCAGCAAATCAGCGGCTCTAAAGGTAATTTAAACTACTACCTCAGCGCGACTTATTTGCAGAATAATCGCGGTGTTGAATCGCCAACGGCTTCAAGAAATTCAATTCACAACGACACCCATCAAAACCGTTTGTTTGGTTATTTTTCGTACCTTCTCGACGCTTCAAAAAGATTCAGTTTGATTCTTGGCAATGCCGACAGTCGCTACCAAATTCCGAACAATCCAAACCAAGCAACAAATTATCAGCTTAACGGTTTCGATTCTTTTGATTCGCGCAATTTAAGCCAAAGACAAAGCGAGTCGAATCGTTACGCCATTGCTTCACTTCAAGGGGTGAGTGATTCCGACGTTGATTACCAAATCTCGGCTTTCACGCGTTACAGCGGCCTTGATTACCAATCTGATTACGTTGGTGATTTAATGATTAACGGAGTCGCTTCAAACCTTGATCGCTCAAGCTTTGCCAATGGTTTGCAAGGCGATTTTAGCAAAGCCTTAAACGACAAAAACACTTTGCGTGCCGGCTTTTACTTCAACAACGAGCGTAATCGTTCCTACACCGAAAATTACGTTTTTGATGTTGACGGTAATGGCGATCAAGCCTCTTTCGATCCGCGCCAAATCAACGAGTTAGCCAATAAAAGCTCTCAGGTTTACAGCTTGTATTTGCAAAATGAGTGGAAGGCCTTGGACGATTTAACCGTTAATTACGGCGGTCGTTTTGATGCGGCTCGCGCCTACGAAAACGAGTCTCAGCTTAGCCCAAGATTGAATGCGGTTTACGATTTGAGTAAAAAAACCAAGCTTCACGCTGGCTATTCGCGCTATTTCACGCCGGCTCCGGTTGCTAAAATGTCGCAAACTTCACTTGATGCTTTTGCCGACACTACCAATGCCGCCGAAGGCCAAGGAAGTGGCAGGCTGCGCGCTGAACGCACGACTTATTACGACGTCGGCATCAGTCACAAAGCCAATGAAAACCTAACTTTTGGCTTAGACGGCTACTACAAAAGAATCAGAAACATGCTTGACGAACACCAGTTCGGCAACGCGCTGATTTACGTGCCGTTTAACTTCCAACGTGGTCGCGTTTTTGGTGCTGAATTCACCGCCGATTACCGCAAAGACAACTTCGCGTCATTTTTAAATATTGGCGTGCAGAAGGCTTACGCGCGTAACATCGTCTCCAACCAATACATTCACGGGGCGGAAGAAATTGAGCACATTTCGAAGCACTACGTTCGCCCAGATCACTTGCAGACTTTAACCGCCTCAGCCGGCAGTTCTTACAAGTGGATGGGAACAAAATTCTCGGGCGACATTCTTTACGGATCTGGTCTTAGCACCGGCGACAACAACCGTAACTCAATGCCGTCTTGGATGATTTTTAACGCCGCAGTTGCTCGCGATTTCACTTTGCCAACAATCGGCAAATTAAATCTTCGCGTCGCTGGCGTTAATTTAACTGACAAAGTTTACCGCTACACTGACGGCTCCGGAATTGGCGTTAACGCTTCGCAATACGGAATGCGCCGAACTTTCTACTTAATCGCAAGTAAAAGCTTCTAGTGACTCCTGACCAAATCTGGCTAGAGCTGACTAACCTCAGCTCTAGCTCCGCTTTCTGGCAAGTGCTGGGAAGCGATCAGTTTGAGCTTGGTTGCTCTTGCAGTCACGTCCACGAACACCAAATCAACAACGAAAAACAGCAGCAAATTAAGGCCGACATTGAAACCGCCTGCACCAATATTTTTGAAACACCAAGCAAAGAAGATTTAACTCTAATTTTTGCACTGCTGCGCATGCAGGATCAGGTCGCAATGGGTAAAAATTTTACCTCAAAAAGAACGCTCGATTTTGCCAAAAATCACCAAATCACTTTTGAGGCTGGAGGAATTAAGATTGGTGGAGAATCTCTTGAAATGGCTGATGCCGCAGAGTTTTTGCGCCAAAAATATTCACTCAACAACACCGGCGAAAAAATCGCCGCCATTCGCCAAGGACAAGAAAACAACTTCTCAAAACTGCAAAATATTTTGGATGTTGCGTGGCAAGATTTCGTCAACGAGCCTTTGATGCGTAACTCGCGAAGCCTTTACCAAAATCTGCCCTCGCTGTCGACGGTGCTTTTAACTCTTGGCACCGCGCAAATGATTTTACGCAGTTTTGACCAACAGCAAACTGCCGACGAATTTCGCGACAATGTTGGTGCCGCAACTGAAGCGGCGGCTTTTTTTGTGGTTGCAAATGGACTTGTCGAAAACCTTTCTCACTCTTTCATTTTGGCTGCCCCAGCCTTTGGCGCGACTTTGGCTTACGACAAAATTCGTAAATATTTCGGAGAAGACGAGGTAGAAGAAGTAGCGGCAACGCAAGCTCCAGCGCCAAAATTTAACCTCGATTCCAGCTTTGGCGCGACAAGAAATTACCAAAAAGAAATTGAGATTTTGCAAAAGACTCAAGGTTTCCTAGAGCAAGAAGAGCTTTGGGTTGGACTGCGAAAATGGCAGACAAAACATCAAGACAACCAAATTGAAAATAATCTCAAAACTGCAGTTGCCGAATTAACTGTCGACTTAACACAAAGAGCGGCTTTTGGCGATTCAATCCTAATTGAAAAACACGGACAAAATCTCAGCGACAGCTTGCACTTGCTTAAATCCTTGAGCGAAGTTTACGCCAAAGAAGGCGCGGCTGGCGAGCTGAATTCGCTGATTAGTGAGTTTGCGGAAACTTTTGCGCACAGCGGAATTTTACTCAACGATCCTTCAAAAAATGCTCGCGAAGCTGGATTTTGCTGCCGCGCGCATCACCGCTTGGTTGGGTTTGACGAAAGAATTGTTGAATCACTTCCTCACCTGCCAAGTGGCAGCCAAGTTGCACTGGCCGGCTTGGTAATTGGCGTAATTTACGCCGCGAAACAAATTTACGAAGCGACAACTGGCGAGAAAGAAATTTACAGCGATTACGTCACTGACTTTCCGGATCATTTATTTAGCTGGCTGCAACTCGGACAAATGTACCAAAATATTGGCGGTGACGCCAGCTTGTCACAGCCATTTCGTGATTTTTTTGCGTCGTTTAATTTGGCTGAAAATTCAACTCACCTGGGAATTGCAATTGCGCCTTTTGTTGCCTACTCGCAGCTGGGCTCAAAAATGTTTGAAGGCATTGCGCACAGAGCGGAAAATCTTTCTTCTTACTTGTCGAGCTCGGCCGGATTTTATTTTGACAAAGTTAATTCTTGGTTTGGCAGAGAGCTAAAAGTCGCTCCTGAAACAAATCCGCCTCAAGACATTGAAACGGGCGTTCAAAGCAATGTTGTGAGTCACTCAACAATCAATCTAGAGGTAGATCCGGAGCAAAAACCTCAAAGCGCTTCAAAGCCCAAGCAAAAAAGGAGAAAGAAAAAAGAAGAGAATCCGCAAACTACAACAAGCGAGCCTTTGCCTGATTTGAAGGTCACAAACTCAGAACCGCAAACAACTGTCAGACTTTCAAGAACAAGAATTGCTCGAAGCGAAATTGACGAAGAGTTTTTGAAATTTGATTCTTCGGAATCCGAGGGCGAAGAATCAAAAAAAGCACAAAGGCTTAAAGAATTTGGAAAAAGAACCGCAAAAGGTCGAGGGGACTTTTAAGAGCCTGTCCTAAGTCTTTTTGCCTTAGTTTCTGAGGAAATTTTGAGCGATTTTTGCGAAGATTTTAGAGAAATACGCAGCTATTTCCGAAAAAATCTGAACAAAAAAGAGTCAAAATTTAC
>JACCEB011002592.1_pt1 | contig 34993 bp, 36 predicted proteins | sample 7454761 | NCBI WGS metagenome assembly JACCEB01 (sample SAMN15323454, study PRJNA562643) | freshwater metagenome | isolation source: river surface water | place: USA:Blue River Watershed | collected 2017-08-18
CTGCGGCATCATCGGCTGCGTCATCGGCTGCGTCACTGTCACTATCAGCAGCTCCATCATCAGCAGCTCCATCGTCGGCTGCACCGTCATCTCCTGCGTCGCCTGCATCACCCGCGTCGCCTGCATCACCCGCGTCGCCTGCATCACCCGCGTCTCCGGCATCACCAGCATCTCCAGCATCGCCTCCTGCGTCCCCACCAGCATCGCCACCTGCGTCTCCGCCTCCATCTCCGCCGCCATCGCCTCCGCCATCGCCTCCGCCATCGCCTCCGCCTCCATCTCCACCTCCATCTCCACCTTCAAACTCAATTAAGCCAGTGTGAGGATTGACAGCGCCTGATCCGCCACGCTTCTTCAATAGTTCGGCTTCATCTTCATTGATATGAGCGATCAGTTCATCGGTACCTTCACCTAAGCTAGCAAGGTAATTGGTTAGGGCACGAGCAGCTTCAGGGCCCGATAATTTTTTCCCTTTACTATTGTAAACTGCGGGAATTTGGTAATCTTTGTTCTGTCTTTTCATTCTTTGTTCCTTAAGAACCGGGCTATGTGCGGATAGTTCTTTAATGCTTTTTGGTCAGCAAGATTTGCGGCCTCTATGGCGCATACACTATTTAACTGATTTTGATCCAGGATCATGATGCCGCCATCATTTAGTGCCACGGCGGTATGCTTATTCATCAAGGCTAGTTCTAATGTTGAAGGTCGCCGGATCTTCGTGAATATTTCAACCAATTCTGTAGCAGATTCGCCTATGACCGCAACAACACGAAGTCTTTGATCCATGGTTAGAGTTTGTGTCTTAAATGCGTTGGTACCAAAGATGCTGTGTAGCGCACCAGCCGAACAAATGTCCTGATCATAGCCTGCGGCTTTCAGCGTGTCATATACGTTTAACAGGTGTGTCCATAGTGTTCTGCCACTGTGTTTAGTCTTGTTTGTGCCTAATTCAGTTAAGAATGCCTGTATGCTGTTGCGAACAGGATCTAGATTTTTGGGACAGAACTTAAACATTAAGGTAATACGCTGTGCGGGGCAGATGCGTGTAACTGCACGAGCACAATGCCAATCTACACCATTAAATATTAAACCGCTACCGTAGTTGGGCAGTTCGGCATGTGCGATTTCGTTGCCATGATAAACAACTGTTTCACCACCCCAGTTGCGTTGCCAATCGGGAGTCATATAGACTAAGATAGTTTTATCATCTGCTCTTTTACTGTCAGTATGCGGATAACCTTCTACCCCAAATGTGTGACTATTTGTATAGCATCTTAAGAGATCAGCAGGACCCGTTATGGTATCCTGTATGTGCTGCCATGCTGTGGCAATTGGACCCGATAATTTATCGCTGACGTCTATGCTGTTCAGTGCGCCGGCACCTGCAAAGTCATAGTTCCAATGCGTGAATTCTATACTGCGATTACTGGCCCATCCATATTTCCAGGGCACGTTATCAATTACTTTTTTAACTTCTTTTAGTAGATCATCTGTGAATACTTGCTTTACTCTAACGGTCATTTCATTTCCTTGCTGGTGTTTTATGGTTTCAACACTTGTGCGCTGAAACTTCTCAGGCCAAATTGACTGCCTGTTACTATGGGTGTGGATGCTGGTGTGCCATCATAGATATATTTTACATCTACTATATACCAGTAATAGCCGCCTTTATAATCCGGCAAGCCTAGGCCTGGTTCATCTACAATACCAATAAACAATGTTTCTACGCTTGAAGGAAAGCTAGGCGAGGCAGTATCTAGCACGTAGGTCTTTCTGGCTACATTGGCATCTATAACAAAACGAAATTCTGGATTGGTAGGATCATTTGTAGGAAAAGCCTTATATCTATTCAGTTCTACTGTGTAAAAGAATTGGCCAGGCGTAATTGCAGGATCTACTGTTAGATAATTGTTTAACTGTGCATTTAGAATCACACGCTGTAGTCCACCGGTTACTGTGACTTTAGCATTACAGTCTGTGCTTAACTCTGTGTTCATTACATTTAGTGACGCTGTGCCGCCTGTGCTGTTGGCCACTATGGGGTAAGATGCATCTGTGCGAAGGGTCACGTATGTGGTTGTGCATTCAATAACGCCGATTAGATTAAAAGTGCCATCATAATAACTGTTGGCAACGCCGGCAATGGTAACTGGCTGTCCATTAATAAAAGGAGGAGCCATCTGTGCCACAGCAAACGTGTATCTCCATGTGCGTTCATCTAACATTTGGCTGGTGCCTAATGTTATAGGAGCAACGTAGAAACCGAAGTTTGGGGGTGGAGGATCTCCCAAGCCAAAGTTGTCTATGGCAAACGGAGGACGAAAATTGCCGGTGGCATCTGCGTATACACTGCTGTTGAAACCTGCAAAATCCTGTCCTAGGCCCTGCACGCCACTCATGGTATAATTTAAGCCGTCAATTATACCACGTTGATCTGTTACTGGAAATTGTGCCATTATCTGTCGTCCTCTACCTCAGTGAATTGGAACGTTAGAGCATTGACCATCCATATTGTTCCGGGCGTAGCATTAGCATCTATGGGCGTGGTAAACTCTACGCTGTTGACACGGTGAGCATTTTGGTTTATCTGTATCCATGGATAATCAGTATCTGTGCTCAAGGCCTGCACAGTGACCTGCTGCGGCGCTTGTCCTACTGAGTTAGCACCTTCTACAGTGTAAGCAACGTTGCCTACTAATTCTGGATTGTCTACAGGATTAATTTCCACGTTGTTGTTGTTTAAGTTCACTGCTTCAGGTAAGATGCGATGCACCAGGGTCTTGCTTGAATAATCTTTGACCAGCTTGATGTTATCTCTACGGAAGGTTGCCACAATGTCTCTAGGATCGCCGTTGATTTCACGGAAGTAGTAGCCAGTATCTTTCTGCACTAGTTGACTGCTGTCCACACCTTGTGCGTAGACAATAGTTCTACTGGCAGGATTAAACAGCCATTCATTGGTATCATCATTGTATGTCCATACAGGACTTTCGCAGGCAAAGGTCGCTACGGTAACATCACGTGGTGCGTTCCAGCAGTCCAAATCATGACGATAACTCAACATCTTATTTGGAATCTTACGGCCTGTGGGATCTAAAGGATTTACTGGCGTAGCATCTTGATCAGCGTAGTAAATTTCTATTTGATTCTTTTCTGTATTTGTATCTACGTAGACCATGTCCCAGCTGGCCCGATCTAACTGATCAAAGAACCAATGCTTGACACGCTGATTGCCTATACCCACAAACGTTGAGCCATTGAATACCCAAATATCGCGACTGTCAACGCCATAGACACGATCATCTGTATTGGCCCAGCAGTTTGCATTTAGCAGGCCGCGGCCTTGGTTAAACAGTCTAACACCTAGGATAGGCGTAGAAGTTGTAGCATAGTTTAAGGGCGTTAGAACAATGGTGTCCCAATAACTACAGACAAACAACTGTCCATTGCAGGGGAAAGCATCTATAACTTCTCCACGTACCGGCACTTCAAATTCGTTGGCTACGTTTAGGTTAGTTGGTTCCCATGTTAAGGGTGCAGCATTTTGGCCAAAGGCCTGACTGTTGCGAACTGTCACAGGATATGATTCTACTGTGTTTAGGCCAAAACTCAATGTCACGCCAGTGGCTGTGGCAGTGGCTGCTTGACTTAAGGTTACACTTACACCAGTGCTAACTGAATTAACCACGGTGCCTGCAGGTATGCCTGGTCCCGATACGCGAGCACTTACCAATGCGCTGGTTGCCTGTGTGCAGGCCACTGTGGCACTGCTGGTAGCAGTATTACACAATAGATCTTGTTTGGGCACTGCTGTTAGATTACCTGCTACAAGAATGTTACCAACGTTGGGAGTAGAATAGATACGTATAAATCCTGCTGTTAGACTTTCCCAGTTTGGATTGTAGTTCCAAGTATAGGCAGCAGCGACCGATCCTACAGTGCCCACAGGATAAGCAGCGCCAGGCACTGCCAAATAATAAATGTAGTTGACAGTAGATCCAACACCACCACCAATGTCTGCTACTTCAAACTGACCGTTGTAATAACCATTGACGTCGGTAATGACAATTCTGTCGCCGGGCACAAATGGTCTTGTTACGTATGGAGTAGTAACTTCTATTCGCTGTATGGTAGCACTATAGGCAGTGATGTCGCTGATGCGTTTTGGCTGCACGTTATTGACATAACTGATCAGTGTAGCATTAGGTTCATCAGGTAGGAAAAAGGGAGGATTTACACCGTCATTGAAAATAACAACTGTGCCGTTCCATGCTTCTGTGATGTTTGATTGAGCCGCATAACTGCTGCCATCAAAGGGAGGACTTGGAGGAGTAATGTCTGTCCACGCTCCGCCATTGCTCATCCACCATTTGCCTTCATTGGTACCATCGTTGATTGTGGCCACGATGAACCAAAATTCATTATCACCTTCAGGTGTAGCAGCAGGACGATAACCTGCTGTTACGTAGAATGGTGTGCCGGTGATTTGTGGCAGGATGAATTCATCGCCGTTAACTGAACGGATGCCTCTAACATCTGCTTCAACGTTCTCGCCTATGTTGTATTCATTACTGCCTAGAGCCGCCGAGGGCACGTCAGGTGTAAATGACATTTTAGTTAGGGGAACAGTTACTTGTGAATAACTCTTTTTAATTTGCGTCATGGGTCAAGGATCCTAGTTTATCCTAATATTTATAGGATTTTTACTCAGTGAGGACGGTGATGATCTTCTGCAGATCTTCTGCCTCACAGAGTATCTGCGTGCGTGTCCATCCTGTCTCAGGTATCCAACGTTCTATGAGAATTTCATATTCTCCATCTGCATACTGACGCTTCAGTATGTGCATCTTGTAGTCATCTCTGTTGACAATGTTTGGGCCTGGTGTTCGGCCTGGCAGGGGTGTTACTGGTTGTTGCATGTGTTCTCCTTATGCTGAAAAATTTAGAAAGAAATTCAAACCTTGACTTCGTAGCAGCCAAATCTATCGGTATCAAATCTACGGTTCAATCTACGTACCTGTGCTTGGGCATTGGCTTTATTCGTATAACTGAGTTTCTTATATTTGAGTTTGATGCTGCCTAGGCTGGGTATCAAGCATCTAATGTTTACAGGTTCATTATCATATGTGATAACATAGCTGGAGTCTGCTCGTAGTATCTCCCAAGTTTCTCCATTGGCCTGTAAACGACTGTGAATAATTTCTGGTTTAGGTCTTGCCATTATCGCTGCCTCACTGTCATAAATTTAATTGTATTAGCATATTTGATTTCTGCCAATAGATGATTTTCTTTTGTCATAGCCATCCAGCGATATTCAAACTCACGATCAATACCTGATGTGTCTGCAAATTCTTGAGCCATGGCTTTGATTTCTGCTTGCTGTTCTCTTGTGAGTAATTGTAGTATGTGTTCACTGATGGTTAGTTTTATCTCCGGAGGTATCCAATTGGGCTGTTGTTCTATTTGCTTTTTCTTTCTTTTGGGTCTTTGTCCTGGTTCCAGTATTTGAAAGTGATTGGGGTTGGCACAGTGTCTGTTGCAGCAACTCATGCGAACTTCACGTCCTACTATGGGTTCATTAAGTATTTCCATAGCTAACAGGCGGTTTGTCTGTGTCATTTGGGGTTGGCCATTTTTGTATGCGCCAAATATATTTCCGTGTGGAGTTCTGCTGCCAGTCCAAGCCCAGCAGGCATCTGCTGTTGTTTTGACTATGCGTTTGTGCAGATTATCTGTTGACCAAGCCCATTCGCCTATTTCGTGTGTAATAGATCTATTTGGTGCTGGTCTGTATCCTTTTGGTCTTCCCATGTGTGTTCTCCTTTGTTATATTTAGCTGTTTTGTTCTCTATGTGCGAGAGGTCTGTGGATTGCTCCTACTGAGCAATCGTCTTTTGATGAATCGCTACGCCGTCGCTTCGCTCTTTCATCAACGACAAATATATCTGTCTCTTTAATTAAAAAACGAAGTGCTAGTGAAGAGACAAGAGGTGTGAGCGCAGCGAAACAATCTGTCTCTCTCCCGATGAACTACGCAGTAGTTCGGCGGCCTAGTGTTAGTTGAATTAATGTAAACACAACTTAGAATATCACCCCTCCCCCCATTTGCTTTTGCTACTGAATGTAGCCAAGTGCAAACCGTGCCGCTGACAGTCGGTATGGACGCCTAAAACTTGTCGTCGTGAATATACCCTTCCCAGAGGTCTGCCACGACGGGCTGGTTGTGTTTTTTACAGACTTTGCAGTTAGTATTGTCCCTGCTTTGGTCTCTGCCACGCCTAGAGGGGATTTAGGACGCTGGGTTGATTAAAGTAAATTGTGGAGCCATAATGTGTGCCTGAATTCTTGTGCCTGTATAGTAATTATACTGTATTTCAGTTTATTAAGCAAGCGGTTAATTGCCAAAAAGATCGTTGTAGGTAGTGTGCTGCTGCGGACGTAGATTGCCCATTCTATACTCCCAACGAGTATCCTTTCTTATGGCATCAGCAAACTGCTGTTGAATAACACCATTACTGCCACTACGCCAATCAACCATACCGCTGTCTACCAGCTCCTTTATGGGGCAGGGCAACATTTCGCCATAGCGTTTATTGTAGCCTTTATGCGTATTGTATTTTGGCACAGCACCGCGAGGGTCTGTTCTGTTAAACAGATATTGGACGGCGCCCACGGTAAAATGGCCTTCCGCCTTAAAATGCTTTAGTGCCTTTTGTATTGCTGGCAGACCGTTCTTGTCCAAATCCGCCGCATACATATTTTCAAATCTGGTATAGCAACTGTCTAACCAAGCCGCTACTGTTTCCTGTGACTGCGTTGTCATTGTGTTCTCCTATAAATCCTATTGTATATTTACTTATCTTCTTTGTCAAATAATTAGGCAAAATAGGTGTAAAAAAGGCGAAACCCCTAACGGGCATTGCACCTATTAGGGGTTTCTATAGCAGCCAGTATACACAGGATTATAGAACACAATTTCAGCACTTTTGGCAAAAGAGACTGCTGACTGCTACAAAACTATTTATCAGTTTATTCTTCGTCTAATTCGTGTTGTAGTTTTTTAATTCGCCGCTTTTTCTCTTCTATCTCCACAATCATATTGTGTTCTCGTCGGTATTGGTGTAGTGCTTCAGCCAATTCATTACCTGTGGGATATCTACGATAGAACTCGTTGAGAAACAGCAGGGCTTCTTCTACACCTAATGGATTGGCATCTTTGATGTAGAATTCATGTTTCATATTTTTTTGCCTGTCAACATAATGTATTCTTCTTGTGTAATATAATAAAAATTAGTTGGATCATTTTTAATTTGATTCATTAACCAATTTTGTGTAGATTTTTGATTTTTAATTTTATTGTAATGCTCAGCTGCACTGTCAGGGCCACGAAGTGCTACAAAAATACCTTCAGGAGTTACAATTGGTTTCCTACATCTTTGTTTATTTCTTTCGCCGGCAGCTTTACACCATTCTTCATTTTGAGATAACTTCTTACCTACTTCTTTACGTATTTCTTTAATTTTAGGATCTTTAGCACTTTTGCGAATTGCTTCTACTCTATTTTTATGAGCCACAGGATCTTTAGCACTCCTACGGTTGCCTTCTATTAGTTTTTTTCTAAATTCAGGATCGGCGTGAAGACGTTTTCTTGATTCTATATATTTTTCTTTGTAGGCAGGATCGGCAAATTTTTCTTTCATTTTTTCGCCTTGAACTTTAGCACCTTCAGCTTTTCTTTGTTGTCTACCTTCGTCTTCATGGTATTTCTGTATTCTAATTATTGTACCAGTTTCCCAGCCAAGTTCTTTTTTAGTCGGTAAAATATCTTCCAAGCCAGCGAACAATTCATCCTGTTCTTGTTTTAATGATTTAGGCATTAGTGACCTTTTAAATGAGTTGCCCAAGTATCTTGATAGCTATCTGGATCATTGATCACTGCTTCAGCCAATTTGCGAACCATGCGATAACTTGTGCTACGAAGATTATTCCAATTACTATACATCCATTCAAGCAGTTCTTTTTTCTGTTCATCGGTTAAAGGATGTCCTTCAAAAGGTTGACTATTGTTCAATACGTATGCCAACCAACCCCATTGGTATTCCCAGTTCAAATTAATTCGGCTGTAGTTAAAACGATCCATGATAGCTGGGATCGCAGATTTAATTTTATTTCTACCAAATGCCTTTGGATCTTCTAAATCCAAATTACATAGAACAACAAAACGAACTCTATCCATTGGAATATTTACGCCAATGCTTCCTGGAGCTTGAAAACTTTTAAGAGCCTCAGCAAGATCTTGTTTGCCTACTTCTTCAAGTTTGGCAATAGTATTAGTCATGCTTACATTATGAGCATAATAAGGAATTTGTCCAATATCATAATTGATATCTCCCATGGCAATTTTCCACTTATTAAGTGTTTCATAACTACCAAATACTACATCATCTGCGTCATCTAAAATAACTACAAGTTGTTCATTGGGTTTAAGTTTCCAAACCGCATGAGCCAGCATAGTAGTAATTACCAAATCGCTACTGCCCGGAGGAATAGTAATGTAATTAACATTGTTTACAGCGCATTCATCCATAGTGCCGAAACTTTTACCAACGCCAGGAGGCCCTGATAAAATAGTATGACGAGTTGCTTCAACTTTTTTGGTAGTCACACCGATTGCGTTGCGAATGAATTTTCGTAAAGATGCATCTTCAACCGCGCCTCGTTGAATCATTGTTTGTTTAAGTGGACTAGCAAAAGTAATGCCAAATTGTCCATTTGTTTTTGATTGTTTCGTCATAATATCTCTTTAATTACCAAAAATGAAATCCGCTACCTTAAAGCAGACTTTGAAGAATAAACATGCTACGGTCCAAATGGCTACCAAACCAAAAAAGATCATAAGCAAACCAATAATTAAGTCCATCTCTAACTCCTGTGAATCGTTGTTGCGATAGTGTTAGTATAAGCGAAATGCTATTTTGTGTCTATTTGTTTTGGATGTTGGTTTTATACAACAAAAATACTAGATCATATTTTAGTATTACAAAAGAAAACCCCGAGCCTTTTGGACCCGGGGTTTCAATGAGGATATACTGATAAACGGCCAGTAAATCAGTATAGTTATTTATCATGAAAAAGCCAGGGTTTTTAGGCCCTGGCTAGGTATATACGAACATACTTAGACCGATCTTGTTGAGTCAAACTTGCTGGTCAAAGCTCATCCAAGATCTCGTAGGCTTCGGCTCTTGCCGAACCTATTCGCTCCAACAACATCGTGTCGTCGTTGCTAAAATACTTATCGCGTAATTTCGCGTAATAGCCCATCTGGAATAATCTCTCGTTGTCCGTTAGTTCAGGTTGAGATTTTTTAGTCCATAGGTATGGTCTACGCTGCCGGATCTTATGACTGCGAACATTGTTCCATAAAAACCTATACTCAAGGTCTTTGATCCATAAAATAAAATCATTTGTCTGTTCTTCGGGCACGTAATAAACACTCCACCAAGCGCGATGTTTATTGCACTTGTATAAGACTTGATTTTTTAGAAATGGACATTCCCATGGCCTGTTGGCCAAAATTGCATAATTAAAATTATCTGGTTCTGGCACACTGTATTCGGTATCCGCACTGTAGGGTTTGACCCAAGCAATGTGCTGGCCAATGGCTATGCGAGGATCTGCTATATCCCTATGTTTAACTACATTTGTCATATATTAATTTAGCCCGGAAGATCAGGCCAAATTTAACGAGTTAATAAGTAACCCATGACGCCAATAACGGCTACAGCAATACTACCAAAGGTAGCAATTAGTTGTATGGTCCTGGCATTGTTTTGTTTTTCCAAAAGTAGTTTAATATCAGCGAACCCTGATTGAACTGTGCTTTTAAGAGCAGCGACTTCAGCTTCCACTTTAGTGAGTCTTGCATCAATGGCATCGTATCGCTCCTCTATGGCTTTGTAGCGTATGGCGCATATTTCTACGTGTGTGGCTAGATCTCGTTCTTCTTGACTCATATTACATACCTACTGGAATTACGTTGACCAGTAATGCTGGTGCTACAGGACTGACAAACGGAGTTGTAGTTGCCGCAATGGTTGGAAAGTTAATGTCAGCATAATCTGCATCAGCACTAGCATATACTATTTGAAAATAATCATTGCCATCACTTTCTACTAGCCAATGCATACTGGTCACTGTCTTTTGGTCTTTGAGCAGATCAACCTGTGTTTTGCTGTTGGCAACATCGTTTCCGTTCTTACGCAACCAGAAATCAAATTGTCCTACTGTATTTGTAGTCATACTTGATTGCAAACTCATAAAGATTTTATACCAACCTGAGACATTAATGTTGATATCGCCAGTGTTTGCTATGGTTACACCACTGTTGCTCAGTGTTGTATCTAGTGGCATTGTGTAGATGGTGTTCTGTGCTGGAATATCAAAGCCAGCAGCATTGGCGTAGGCAAACTCACCATATGTGCGTGTGTAGTTTACATTAGCACTAGTTAATTGGGCGCCAGCACTATTATTGAGTGTAAATGTATCTGTGTTTAATATGGTGTCGGTCAAACTTAGATCTAAGTTTGTAGCCGAAGTTGTAGTGCCATTTTTAATAGTTTGAAACAGGAATTTGTTGCCACCAGCAGTAGGAGTATAGTTTTCAGTTGCTTGAGCAAATATTCTACTTTGGTGTGCTTGTGTAATGGCAGTAGCATCATTGGTATGCGTGCCAAAAAAGTTAACAATACCGATACTATCGCCGTTGAATAATTTGTTTCTACGACCTGGAATGCCGCTTTTACGACTACCAACTATACTTAAGGTATTGCTGCCACGCAGGGTGTAGTCATCTGGACTTGAGACCATAGTAGTGCCTGCGGCAACGGTTTGATTTGGCGATACCGTATAGGTTCCTGTGCCGCCTGTGCCAGTGCCTAGGGCAGTAATTACGGTTAATTGGCTTACACCACTACCGTAAATCTGTTGTCCAATACTTAATACGCCAGATGTGACACTGCTGACGGTTAAAGTTGTGCCCGTAATGTCGCCTACAAATGTAGCAGTATCATTAGCAGTGACACCAGCCATACTCAAACTACCATTAACGAAACTGGTATTAGTAACACCAATACTGCGATAACGTTGTGTATTGGCTGTGTTGGTATAGGTAATGTCTGTGCTCAAGTTACCATTACCAAAGAACAACGCTGGCTGTGTGCTCTGCGGTATAGTAACACCACTGACGGTAGTAGTTGAGGGAGCAGTAGGAGGGGCACCACCAAACCAGTTAAATCTACTGGTGCTGTCTAAAATCAAACCAGCGGGCTGTTGCTGGAATGTCATACGAGCACCTGCGGCATCACTACCAGCACCAGTGAATGAGCCAGGAGTTCCTGCTGAAAAAAGTGTTTGGCTTCTGCTCACAGTATAAGTTCCTGTGCTGCCAAAACCTGTGCCTGGAGTAGCAGGGTTAGTAATCACCGTTAAATCTAGGATACCTGTGGCTGATAATACCATACCAGGAACAATAGTGCCCGATGTCACAGCAGTGACGGTTAAAGTAGTGCCTGAAATATAACCTGTGAATACCGCGGCACTTTCGCTCCAGTTTTCTGTGGCCAAAGCAAACATATTGGCAGGGTTGCCGCCAATACCTGTTTCTGTCATAAAGTTTGTGCCATTGAAGCCACCCATGCTGACAGCAGCATAAGGAGCAGTTGTCAAAGGAATAGTAGTAGCACCAGTTGATGTTGCTGTGCCACGCTTTGATTCCAAGGTCAATTGACCAATGCCTTGAGTAGTGGATATGCCACCCGGACGATTCTGTCCATATTCTCTAACCTGTATATAACCGAACTTGCCGCCTGTGCTGTTGTCTACAAATAGGCTGGGGCTGTCCATACCATCTGTGGTTAAAATAGTATTTGTTTCACCATTGGCATCTGTGTTTCTACCACCTACACTCAGTGTCTCAGTAACGCTGCCAATAATTTGAACACCACCATTGGCACTGGGACTAGTAGAATAACTACTGATCAAACGAATAGCGCCATTGCCATCTGTGTCCACAGTGACGTTACCATTGGCACCATCTGCTAGAGTAATATTGGCACTAGTAGGATAACTGCCTGTTCTAATGTCTAAATTACCAGTGCCGTTTGTCGTTAAAATAGCAGGAATATTTAATTGACCTAGAACCATATGTCCGTCATTTAAGGTTGTGCCTGAACCAGGATCTAAAAACAGATTATTTGAGCCTTGACTTTGAACAGTTAACGTGGCATTGCCGTTTGTAGTAATAGTAGCAGGCGAAGCACTGTCGCCTACAATAACAGTATCAGCACTTAAAATAACGTCGCCAGTGCCATTAGGAGTAATACTGATGTTACCATTTGCTCCACTGGTAATTGAAATAGGTCCAGTTAGGTTAGTAACATCATCTGTATATAAAACACCATTAATGGTGGCATTGCCCTGTATAATGGCATCTTGTCCACTAATGCTGACAGCAACAGTGCCGCCATTACTTTTAATGTCACCACCACCTACAGTTATATCGCCATTGGTAACAATGTCACCAGTGGTGGCATCAATAGTAGCGGCTGTATCGCCAACCGCCAAGCCAAATTTGACCTTAAATCGTTCGTTTGCCATAGTTCACACAATCCCTATTTTATAATGCTACGCTAATACGAGTTACTTTAAAAGTAGTGTTATTAGCCGTAGCAGGAGTAGCCAGCAATCTAGTGTTGCCAGAGTTTACATCTGCTGCGAATGTAGCCAGACTAGTGCTGTTATACATTTCAGCGTAAGTGGTTAGATATGCTGTGGTGCCTTGGAAGAACATCATAGCTTCTAACACATGAATATTACCAGTAACGTTGTCTGTTACTTGTATTTGGAACTTGCTACTTCTAGTAGTTGCATTACTAGTTGTAGTAATAGCAGTCTGCGTGGTAGCGGTAGTTGTTGTAGTAGTGGTATCAATTACAGTGTGACCACCATCTACTGTGACACTGGCAAATGTTACATCACTGTCGGTATCCAAGTTTTGATTTGGTAAGTTTAGATAGTTTGTGCCATCTGTAGTATCTTGCCAACGGTCAGTTGCCTCATTCCAACGAATGCTAACGTCTGGGTTAGTGCCACGACGAACAGTTAGATAACTGTCAGCACCACTACCACCATCATCATAATTGAAGAATATGTTATCACCATTGGTGCCAAGGTCGCCGCTAATAGCAATTACGCTATTGCCCCAAATTGTGCCGCCTACTTGTAGATCAACTCCAGGAGTTACTGTGTTTACGCCTACACGATTATTAGCAGCATCTACATATAAAACACCTGAATCAACATTTAGGTTATCATTAATGAATACTGTGCCACCATCGCTGTCTAGGGTTAAATTACCAGTGTTGGTAGTAATTGTGCCATTAGTCCTATCAATATCAATATTACCAATAGTAGCTTGTGGCACAAACATGTCTGTGGTTAGTTCAAAACGTCCTGTGGTCTTGTTCCACTGGATTGTTTCTTGACCCGAAGTTGGCTTACGGAAAACCACCACAGCATTAGCATCGCTGAAGTCTCTGTTTACTACTACGTTGTCGCTGGCTAAAATGGTGCCTTCTACGCTGACAGTATCAGTAAAATAGAACAAATCATCACTGACATCAAATCGCATGCTTTTAGCAGTGGCGCTGGCTACTGTGCCAAAATAGATATTAACGTCAGCTGAAGTTTGGTTTGTATTCAAATATAAATCATCACTAGCACGTATATCACCGCCCACAGCCAGTGTATTACTAAACTCCCAACGACCATTGCTTTCAGCCCATTTCAAATAACTGTCTGTGCCACTGGTTCCGCGCTCTACAGTGACTTGTGCGTCTACTGCTAAACTACCTGTGCCTAGTGCATTTAAAACAAATTCAGTTGCTTTAACTTTTAGGTCATCATCATTGACTACAAGAATGTTTTTCTCGTTACTAACAAATCCATCTGTGCTGGTGCGTAGGCGAACTTCGTGATTGCCAGTAGTGCTGTAAGCACCACTTAAGCCTGCAAACACATTAGTAGCCTGTGTATCACTGTCTACACCAATAAGAATACCACTACCATCACCATCTGTATAAGTGCTGGCACCAGTATTTTTAATCATTGTAGCGCCAGCATTTATGCCGCCGCTGTTAGTGCTGATGTTATACTGGAATCTGGTTCTGGCTGCTGCTGAGTCAAATGCGATAACGTTTTCATTGACAAACTTGGTGCCATCAAAATATAGAACATCACCTTTTACTGGTGTGTTGATATCAATTTGATAACCGCTGACATAGATATCACCTGTAACATTAACATCACCAGTTACATCTAGTGTGTATTGTGGATTAACATTATTAACACCAACACGGTTTATCAATTCTCTAAAGTTTAATGTTAACCCCGTGCCGTTGGTTAAGGCTACAGCACTGCCAGTTGCTGTCAAACCAATACGACATTCAGTTGCTGTCAAACCAGCAGCTAATACATAATAGTAAGTATTCTGTGTCAGTCCATTTTGTGTAGCACTGGTGTAATAAATTCTTTCACCGTTGGTAAAACCGTGTGCTGTAGGGAACACCAATGTGTTACCGCCTGTAATACTTGTGGCAGTAGATGTTGCGCCTTGTGCACTATAATTTATATACAAACTGTCATTAGTAAATTCACTATCATTGGCACCTGCTCTCAACATTGTATAAGTGCCTGGGAAATTACCAGGAGTAGGCTCAGTAAAATTATCATTACTCCATTGTAGTGCAAAATCAGCGGTATTGGTTGTGCCATAATATCTAGCACTAATTAAACCAAATAGGGCTTCTGTGCTGCCTGGGGTAGTTCCGCTGGCTCTACTGAAAAGAATATTAGGACCACCTTGATCTGTAGCATTTGACGCAGCATCTGTGACACGCTCTGTTAAGCGCAGGGCTGATTTAGTTTCAGTTGGTGAGTTAACTTCTGCTGATGTTACACGGCGTTCAAACTGTGCAGGTGGCTCGTTTGTTGTGCTGGTAAAGATACTGTCATTAAATTCAAATCTGTTTAGGGTGTTATTCCAAGTAAGATACTTGGTAGAACCTTTCATGTATAGGAAACTATCTGCGGCTGTGTTATCAGCGTTAATACTGATACTTTGACCATTTTGTCCATAATTGCCGCTGACAAACAGATCATTAGTAAACTCCCATTGATCTGCTGTTTCATTCCAGGTCAGGCTGGCATCTGTGCTGGTGCCACGCTCAACATTAATACTGGCATTGCTGCTGGGAGCACCAGTGTGATTTTTGTTTAGATATAGATTGGTGCCGTTAAACTCAATATTAGTTAAGTTAACTTTGGCAATTTCTGTGCTGGTTGCAAAGTTGTCTGTGCTGACAACTGAACTTAATTCTGGGTTAGAATTGCTGTAATTATAGCCAAGAGTTGCTACGGCTGTGGGTGTTTGTGAATCACTATCTACCTGAAAAATTATATCAACTTCATTACCATTTGCATAAGCAGTGCCAGCATAATTTCTACGAACTACTAATGCTCCAGTTAAAGCTGTGTTGCTGTTCTTAAATTCTGTGGTAAATCTATCAGCAGTTGCCAAACTGGTAATTACATTATCAGCAGTCCACGCACTACCATCCCAATACAAAACTTGACCCTGTGCTGTGCCATCTGGAATGTTGTCTGCTACTGTAGAAATTGTAATTGTATTGGCATCTGTTCTTGTAACAGTAATGTTTGATCCACCAGCAAATTTAACTGAGTCTGTGGTAACGCCGCTGACTAAGTCTAAATTGGCGCCGCCTGTTGTAGTGCTGGCACTGATACTGTAGTTGGCTCCAGGCAATGTTTGAACACTGGTCCATGACAAATTACCGCTACCGTCTGTGGCTAAAACTTGGAATGTTGTTCCGTCATTGTTAGGAAACGTGTAGTAAGGCAAGCTCAGTGTGCTTTGTAGTGCAACAGCACCAATTAACAAACTGCTGCCTTGAACAGTTAAGTTGCCACCTACGTTTAAGTTGCCGGTAACTGCACCAGCGCCAGCATTTGGCACGCTTAAACCGCTGGCGTTATACAGCGTGGTAAAATCCCCGCTGGCTACATCGCCTACTGGTGTTGTATATTCATATAAACTTGGCATGTTTTTGTCCTTACTTAATGTTGTATTGGCGATACTGACGAGGTTGCCATACGCTGGTCAATCTAGTGTGTCCTCCACTCCATTTACCTAGGTTGTTTTGATCTTCAACAGTGTCCATGGCCGCGCGGAATTTGGCATCGTATGTAGCAGCATCTACTTCGTTGTGTCGCTTGATGTAGTATTCACGTAATGTGGAATATACGTAGCCTTCTGGCCAAGTTTGTAACACTGGATTTGTCTGTGTTGTTAAATTAGTTAGTTTAATATTTGTAACGTTACCTGCTGTGGGTATTGTGCCACCAACTTTGTTAATAGTAATACTGGTTGAACTTACAATACTGGCCACGGTTACAGTGCCGCCTGTGCCAAATGAACCTGTGCCGGCTGTGGCTATAATTTCATCACCTACGGTTATACCGTCTGTGGTAACCATATTGGTTATAGTAGAAACCCATGGTGATCCAGTAGTTCCGCTGCCAGTTACTGCGCCCACTGTGCCAGTTGCACTGATTAGAATGTCATCAATTGGAGCAAACAATAAAGGCCAAGCCTTGTAATAATACAAGTTGATTAGGTCGCCTTCAGCAGCATATGGTAAGAATTTGTATTTCTGTCCTACTTCACTGAACTTGCCGCGAATAACTGCGGGCACGTTTACAGGCTGTAGATATAGCTGTGCAATCATGCCCTGTGTAATAATATCTCTATCACCAATACGGTCATAGACAATCCATGGACCTGTTTGGCTTTGATTTCCTTGTGTTTGAGGAGCAGTTTGGAATACAATAGTTCCGCTAACTGTGCCGGTATTGGCAAGACTTAGTGTAACTGTATCACCTGCTTGTCCACCACCTGAACTTACAACAGTAGCACCAGCAGCAATACCAGTGCCTGTTACTAACATACCTATTGTAATTGTTTGATTTGGTGTAGTGCTTAGTAAAATAGTAGTTTGTCCAAGAGTGCCAGATGCTGTGGCAGTAGTTAGGTATTGTTGACCCTGCTTGAAGAACAAGATTGGCTTGTTCATATCACCAGGAATTGGAATACCACCTTCGCTATCAACAACACCAATGTATTGTGGATCATAAGGATCGCTACGCAACGCTGGCAATTCAACGTTACGCATGCTCAGTTCGCCTAAGAATATACACTGCCTAATTTCAGCGTCATTGGTGCTGCCTGTAAAATCTCGTATGTATTGAACAAGCGCAGTTGCGGTTGGGATAACAAACATTTTTAATGTCCTCTAAAGTATTTTTTCTCACCTTTTTTAGTTGGGTAAGAAACCGCAACAGGGATAGGCAACTTTCCGCCTGGGTAGCAGACATATTCCGGATATTCCGTTTCTACTACTTTATAAAATTGTGCTTTGAGCGTTCTGTCATTTTTAAGAGCATTCCATGGAATGCCATCAAAATATTGATCACTGATACGAATAGCAATAACGTTGGGAAGATCCATCCACTTATAAGTTAATTTACCATCATCGCCTATGGGTGCCAGTGGATCAGGAATTCCTGCTTCAGCAGCCGCTCTGTAATTTCTAACACCTTCTTTGATGGCTTCAATGTTTTGTTGTTCACGTTTGATGTAGAACTTGCCATCTTCACGGCCTGTGGTAACGATGATATTGCCACTTTTATTGGCTTCACTGCGTTTCCAGTCGCCTTTCATACTGCGATATAACTTATCGTTGGTCAGTAATCGGTCGGCCACGCCATTGTGGTTGGTGATAACGCCACCATGGTCTTGTCTATAATAGTCCCAATTCTTCTCGGGATCGCCTTCTAAATATTCGGGTTGGTTGTAATCAGTCATACAAGTATTTAGCGTATTTTAATCACGGATAAGCAACCGTAAAAAAGGCTACCGAAGTAGCCTTTTTATAGTTACTGTAATTCCAATTAAGAATTAAGGAGTAACGTCGCCAGGGCCGATGTTTGTGCGGCTTACGTAAGCAGCATTACGAGCACCTGGTAGAGAGGCTTGAGCCGCTGTACCAGCAACGATGTTGTTCAATAGACCAACACCAGCTGGGTTGCGAACAATCAATGTACCTTCCATAATGAACTGGTCTAAACTAGCGTCAGCATTGCTGAATACTTCGTTGTTAGGACCTAGGTCACGTAGGCTACCCCACTGAACAACATCTTCGTTTAGGAAGTAGATGCTGTTAGCGTTAACTTGGTCCATGATCCAAGAATCATAAACTTCGTATGTGTAGTTGAAGTCACCTTCGTAAGTAGCGATTGTGTCACCACGGCTAGAGTCAACACGGTTGATACCACGTGACTGAGTGATGTTGTCGCTGATAGAAGTGCGTAGACTTGTAGGAGCAACAATAGTGCGGATCTTAGCGTTGTAACGCTGTTCAGCAACAGTTACCAACTGCTTGTAAAGTGCTGGACTGAACAATTGGTTAGTGAAAGAACCACCTAAGAAAGAACTACCATTAGAGTAAACGCGGAAAGCGTTACTTGCTTGGACTGCTACGTCGGTATCTTCGTTGTTGATGAAAGTGTCAACACCACTTAGAGAACCAGCACCAGCGGCTGCGTTGATAGAGATCGTGCCTGCGAAACTAGCCAACGAACCCATACGACGACCACTTAGGTTAGGGTTATTAGAACCACCACCTGTTGCTGTGCCGCTTTGGCCAGCATACTTTGTGCCGATTTGGTCAGCGCGAACTAATTGTAGTTCCACATCAAACATCAATTCAATCAACTGCTTGACTTCTTGGTATGCTTGTGGGTCACCACCAGCCTGCATAACTGCGCGAGCAGTTCCAGAAGCCGCAATAGTTGTGCTGAAAATCTGTGTGTAGTTACCTAAGTTGAAACGGCTGTTGCTTTCTGCGTTAGCACTGGAAACAGCGGCACCTTCTTGGCGTGCTTGAACTTCAGGTGTGCGATAAATGTCATCAGTCCACAATGGTAGTGTGCTGTTAACTTTACGCTTTTTGCTCATACACATGTTTAGAACAGGTGTATCGTCCTTAACTCTGTTAGACACATCTAGGTCTAGATCTTTGACAACGATGTCACTGCCATATGCTGTGGTACCGTTACCAATTTGACTGGTTGTAATTTCTGCCATGATTGGCTCCTTAAATTATCTTGAACCCCTGCCAGCACGAATCCTCTGGAGTTGTGCTACTAGCAGGTTGTCGGCGGCTTTCTTGTCGCCTTTATTGGCTTGTTCACGAAGTTTTGCGATGCCATCATCTTGATTCTTTGAAGTATTTGAACTGCCCTTGCGGCTGGTCAATGTAGCAATACTAGCACCTGCTGATTTAGTAGTGGGCTTATCGCGATATTTTAATCCATCACGCACTAAACTTAACAGTGTCTCGTCACTGGCAATTAAGTCAATATTAGGAATGCCGGGCACGATTTCATTTTTGGCACTGGGCCAAATCTTTTCAATCTTACCACGTAGTTCATTATACACATACTCGTTTTTCAATTCCTTATCTTGGAACTGCTTGCGAGCATTGTTTAATGCTTCTCCTACCTGTTGACTGCGAATTTGTTTGAACTGTTCTACGGCAGGCTTCAAGCGATTAATTTGCTTTTGCTGCTGACGTATATACTGTTCATTCTGTTGCATACTTGCGTGGATACGAGCAACATCTGCCGGATCCGTAGCACGAGCCAACTGCTGCTGAAATGTAGTTTGATAACCTTGAGTTTTCAAGATTTCTTGATACGCTTTCTGCAACTTTGGTTGCACAGTAAATTCCATTGCTAATAACAAGCCATCTTGCTGATTTCTTGCTTCTTTGACATACTCGTCAAATTCGGCTCGTTCAACCTTCAATTGTCTTGCTTCTTCGTGTATTGCGGATCCTTGACCTAAAATTGCTGCGGCCTTCTTAGCATCAATTACAACTTCCTTGCCATTCTTCATAAACTTGAATTTGGCATTTGGGTTCGTTTCTGCGAACTCAATAAAGTCAATCAATTCATCTGCTGTAGAATCTTGACTGTTGTTGCTTACAGGTTCCTGGGCTTCAATGTCTAGATCGTCGCTGGCATATTCAGTGTCGCTGGTATCAGCAACTTCGGCACCAGCATCGCTGGGCGCCACAGAAGTGGATGTTTCTGCCGAAGCATCTTCCCCTGTTGCAGTTTGGTCTGGTTGCTGTCTAATTTGATTACGCAAGGTTTGTTCACGCATTGCGGTCATTTTAGCAGCGATAGAATCCATACTTGGAACTGCACTTTGTTCAGTGGCCGCGCTTACTGGAGCGTTAGGACTGATCGTTGTGTTTTCTGTCATTTCTTTTTCCTTTTAAGCGTCGGGTGCTTCTGCATTACCAACGCGGTTTTTTAAGTAAGCAGCTCTTTTGAGACTGTTTACGAAACTGTCTATGCCAGCAAGTTGATGACTGAACGCAACTCGCTGGGCATTGTCTTCTGCTGTATGACCTCGCACATTGGCCAGTTCATCAGCAATAGCAAACTTAAAGTGATGCACAAACATTGCCAAGTCTCTGTTCTTTAACAGAACTTCTGCTTGACTGCCGTAATGTCTAACACGATCTTTCTGTGCTGTAGTCAACTTACTGGGTTGACTCACATCTACGGTTAGGCGGCTGTTATATGCATCTACTACATCATCATTAATCATTGCTTTTCCTTACATTTTATTTAGTTCAATAAAACCATTAGTGTCCATAGTCTTGTGCCTTGCCCATTGCAATACTCATATAATTCAATTGAGTATCAGGATCTTGGCCTTCAACTTCTGCTATGATCTGTGCTGTCTTGGCCTCATTAAGTTTAGCTGTTGACAACTTCTGTTGATCTTCTGGACTTGGCTGCTTGTTCTTAGCGGCTTCCTTGGCCTGTTCTATCATCTTGCCTACTTCATCATCTGTTGGCAAGTAGACATTGCAGTCCTTGACACCTAAAACATACAGTGTATCTTCATATGGCTTTTTGACTTTCTTGTAGATCTCTGGAGTCATTGTGCCCTGTGCTACCATGCCCTGTAGTGCTTGGTATAGGCCAGTTTGACACTTTTGAATCAACTGTAAACGGTTCAGTTGGTTTTCTTCACTCATCATGCCAATAGCAAGTTCTAAGTGAATACTCTTACGGTCGCATAAGTCGGTCATTTCATCCCATGATTGATAATCTAAGAATACAGGAGTCTTATCTGGGTGGCTTGTGGCTGCTAATTTCTTAACGCCATAATCATCGCCATACTGTATCAATGTGCGCCATACCAAGTATAGTGCTTCTTTTAGGCCTTCTGCGGCATTCTTGATTGTATTGTCTTGGATGATTTGGTTTGGTGTTAGAGCCAACTGTAGTTTAACACCGCTGTTGCCCGCAGCCATAACTTCTGGGTTGAATACATCTTGTGGAGTAGTCATACCAATCATGGCCATTGTATCCTGCTGAATACGGTTCATACCAACTTCCAAGAAGTTTAGGTTGCCGCTTGGAGGAGGAATTTGGTAAATGTCTTTCTGTGGATCAAACTTGCTGTCTAGAATAAAGATAGCGGCTTCGCCATCCTGTAGCATTTCAAAGTCCAGTCTATCTGGCTTAACACCAATACGGGGAGTGGCAGTTAACAGACCTAATTGAATTTCGGCACGAGCCGCACTGGTAGCGTATTCCTGCATCGGGATAACCGATTCAGCGATACTCATGCCGTAGAAGTTGCCGGGCAATGGTTTTGGACACATGTTAGCCACAGGAATGAACTCTACTTCACGGGCTGAGATAATATAACTGCCACTGTAAATTAATTCAATTAGTTCAAGTTCGCCATCGCCATCAATGTCATATTTGTTCCATACTGTGACGATACTTACTTGACGACTGTCCGGGTCCGCTGACGCAGCTGAGCTGACTGGGATACCCATAACAGGAACGCTATCACGTGCGTGAATAGCCAAGTTGTTTAGAACAGAACCTGCTTGGTAAGCACCGTTCATGTTGTATTCAGCAAAACGTTCAAATGCCTCTAAGTTGTCTTTGATATCAGGATATAGTTCTGTTGCTTCCTGAATAGTCATTGGATCGTAGAAACCGCAGAATGGTTGATCCTTCATTTCTGGCACTGTAGGATCACAGATCCAATAGTGCTGTGCGATTGGGTGGAACTTGATGTTCAACATATAGCCAGTAACTTTATACTTGGCACGATAGATTGTATTGCGTTTGATAGCTTCGTTGACAATGTCTTCTTGTGAATCAAGATTTTCATCGCGCATGACTTGACCTTCTGCAGCCATGGCTTCCATGTCAATTTCATCTGGGCTCATACGCATGGCATCAACTGCCTGTCCCAACATTTCATCATTAAATTCTGTTTGTGCTTGGCCAGTTAATTGAGTAATCTCAGCCATAGCACGGGCCATATCAACGTTGACTCTACGCTTGCTTTGGCGTAGTGTTGTTAGGCCACTTTCTGCTGCTTGTAGTTCAAAGGCTTTTAATTGTTCATTTGTGCCTTCTGTTTCTACATAACGAGTAATCTGCTCACGCACAGGTTTGATCATCATCATACCATTTTTGTGCATACAAGCATCCATGACCCAACGCTCTAGAATAAAGTGCGGATCATTCATGTTGTTAACTACTTTGCTGACCATATCAGTGGCCTGACGTGCTGCTGCTTCGTCCATTTCACCTTCTGCTACAAACTCAAAGTTAATTTCGCCGTTAGGCATTAGGCCTTTGGCAATAACCGCTGTGGCATAGTCAACTACTGGTTTCACGCTGGGGTGAATATAATCAATGCCGTTAACGGGTGCTGTAGAGTCTGTAACTGCTAAACATAGATAGTGATAATCACTGGCACGGTTCACGGCGTTTTTTGTGCCAAGATAGCGCAAGTAGCTGGCCATCTTAACATCCATTTGGTTCTTCATGCGAACAAAAGTTGCGTTTTGTTTGACATTGGTATTAATGTCCTGAACCGGTATGTGTTTAATATCTAACATAGAAGGGTGTTTCCTTATTATCTTATTATTTAGCGTAATTTAATCAGGTAATATGATGCGAGGACGAGTTAGTTCTTCTTGTAGATTGCAAGCATGACATCGTGCTTCTGCTGCGTCTTCTTCATCCATTTCATATATAGTATGTGGAGTGCCAGCAACTATGGCTGCTGCTTCAAATGCTTGTGCATGCTTTTCACACAAGATCATTGTGTTCTGCTCAATAGCACAAATGTATTTCTTATCAATTATTTGGGTCATATGGTTTTTTCCATGCTGGTTTATTTGAGTAATCTCTAGTTACATATCTGTCTCTTTGGGCTCTCATACGCTCTGCAGGAGTGCGATTGTCCCATGGTTCAGCAATGCCTTGGAGACAAGCCAACAAAGCATAGCGACAACTGTCAATACAGTCATCCGGGTCACTAAATCGTCCTTTTTCATCTACAAAATAATTCTGTGCTTCACTTAAGAAATGACTACAATTCTCATTAACCATTAATGCGCCTACTTCTAACATTTGACGCATTTGGTTTATACCATAACTCTTGTGATTAGTTTTACGCCCTTGTGGATCAGGCGGGTTCATAATAGGTTCGTCTATTACGTTCAATTCATAATTGCCAAATAATTCGCGGATGCTTTCTGTGCTCATTGTATAACGGCCTGGAGTGCTAGCATCGCTAGGCAAAACAATAGGACAACCGAATACTTCAGGACGAAGTAAATGATTGATATACTGAGTGGGCACAGCTTCTTCCACGCCCTGCACCACAATTTGCCTATGTAGCCACGCAGTGCGTTCACGCGGTTCCCAATACATGAGGCTAATAACTGTTTTGTCATTTACAAGTCCTAGGTCAAGTGCAATTACACGTTGTATATTTGGCATGCGTGTAAAGTCATATTCGCCTGTTCTATATGTGGGCCAATTGCTTAACTGGAACACAGCACCTTTACCCATAACAGGCTTGCCGGCGATACGTGCTTCACGTTCATGTGGCAGATAATCACGTTCCAACTGACGACGTGTTTCCATAAGTAGGAATGGTTCGCCCCATGGGCTATGTTCAGGCACATCATCCCAACTTACACGAATGTATTCATATCCTGGCTCTTTGTTCCAGAACTTTGACACAAGTCCGTTGAGGCCTTTGAGCGGCGTGAACGAACAAAGCACCTTACCCTGTGTGGTAGCAGTTCTAGTAACCACTTCACTGAAAAAGTCATCTGGTGGCTGCTCGTCAAACACTGCCAAATTAAGTTTGAAACCTTGGAGTTGTCGCACTTCTTGCGTATAATTGGCAAATAGGAGATAACTGTTAGCACCCGACTTATGGCGTATCTCAACACCGATACAGTTAGCACCATCATTACGCATAGTGTCAACAACAATGCGATCACGAGGTATTGCACCAGTTCCCAAATTCTCTGTAATTTTAACATCTTGTGTGCCTAACAATTCATTTTGTAATACCAGGGCTACCTGACTCCAACCTTCACCGGCTACCATACAGGTAATGGCATGTGGAAAACGATAACCTTCCCACCAATCCGGATAAAGGCCAGTTAGGTGCATGGCAGTTTCATAACAGGTTGATACAGTTTTACCAACTCGGTTAGCAGCTAGGATACCACGACGATCCGCTGAACCTGTTCTAAAGAACTTGCGCTGATGGTCAAATGGCCTAAAGTATTTGAGTTGGTTGAACTGCATGTCTTCGGCTACTGAAATAGCCAAGTCCTGTAATTGATTCTTTAGGGGGCCCGGAATAGTTTTGAGAGCATCAAGTGTTAGTTCATGCTCGTCAACAACAAAACGCAAGGCACGAGCCATAATGGTTTCTGTGCCCAGCATTTTTATTCCTCCGTATGATTTGGTACCGGATTGTCTTTGCTGATTAGGGCCAAATAATAAAGTGCTTCACTTAGATCACGTATTTCACTGGCAGTGCTGACCCATGTTTCAGGATCAGCAAGATCTGCGGGCTTGTTGGTCAACACAGCCTGTAATCTTTCTGCTGTCAAACGCATGACATGTTCGCACTGTGCGGGAAACTTTAGTTTGAAAGCGTCCCTGTGAGCACGATTGACCTTCTGCAAAATTATAGTATCACGAACCATGCGCTGTTGTTGCGCTTGGTCAATGATACCATTACGCACAGATTTGTCTGTCATTTTGATAAGTCCCAGACATCTGTAATTGTGTTGCCACCTAATGTAATGAAATCACGGTCAATCCACACATCCCATTGATTGCTGTTGTTTACTTTGAAACTTTGCATTAGCGCACGAAGTTTGCGACCCTGTGGGGTTAAACTTCCGTCATTGCGAACGATAGTTTGTTCACCTGTTCTTGGATCAACCCATTTGATAATCTCAGGACGCTCGCGACCATACTTGTCCAATTTCATACCATGTGGGCGTTGATCAATTGGTCCTACAACTTCGTAACTAATCGCACCTGTTTTGTATTTGCGGAAGTATACTGATACTTTCTTATCCTGCATACGATATTCAAAGTCAGTGTGTGGGATTTGATTGCTGACGAAAATATTTTGCATTTCTTTTGGATCTGGTAATGTCTTATCACGTGCGGGAGGATCACGTAGTTCTTCAACAGGAACTAATTCTGTTCTGTCAATATATGGATTATCGCCGCCTAAAAACTTGGGATCAATATCTTGACCATTTAAGACATCCATGGCCACTTGATATTTTAGTTTGTTGGCGCGACCTTTTAGGTTAAGCACTACGCCGGTTTCGTCAAATACAAAACGCTCTAGTTCTTTGGCAGTGGGAAAGTCAGTCATTAGACCTTCCATGTCATATTCTGCGTTGCTGATTGATTTAGGTGCTTGGGGTGCAGATGCAGCAACCTGTTCGGCTACTTCCATTATTTCATCTGCTGTGATTTCTTCTTGGGCTGCTTCGTCCCAGGGATTATCTACTGCTTGAGTAGATGAGGGTGTTAATTTTTTAACCATTTCATTTCCTTATCATTGCTAAAACTGCTATTGCAGTTCAGTTATTTACTGTCAGTAGCCACTGGTTGCACCTAATGCGCCTCGGCGACCTGCTGCACTACCTTTGCGGGGTGGTTTAGGCTGTGGTGCTGGCTTCTTAGGTGCTTTCATTGGCTGGGGTTTTTTTGGTTTAACTAATTTTATTGCCATTAGAACATTCCTGGTATGCTTATTTTGCCGGGATTCCCAATGCCGCCGCCCATTGGCGTAATTTTAACATTATTACTTTGTCCAGGTTGGCCGGGTAACATAGTCTGCTCAAACTGTTTTAGGGCTTCTTCAAGCCCTGTTACATTTTGACGCATCTGTTGGAAGTATGGCTGATATTGTTCAAATTGCCTAATAGGTTCAACTGCGGGTGCAACAGGACCTGCTACTGGCTGTTGAAGCCTGGGTGTTGGTAAGGGCTGTGTATAACCTATACGAGGTGCTATGCCAGGTTGTTGTAAACCCTTTATCATAGGCACAGGCTGTGGCTGTGAGCCTTCACCGATGAAATTCTGCATCATTCCTATAGGTTGTGGCTGTGAGCCTTCACCGATGAAATTCTGCATCATTCCTACAGGCTGTGGCTCATTACCAAAACTGCTGAACATTCCCATGATTACTTACGACCTGAATTGCCTTTTGTAGGGCCACGTCCAACGTTAGTTGTATCGTGTAGACTTTCAACACCTGGACGACGTGTGCTGCGGTTATCGCGGCCACGCATTTCAAGTGCATCAGTTACCATACGAGCCAAACCAGCACGTTCGCTGTTGACTTTGCTTTTCTCGGCCATGAAGTCAGCACGTTTGCTGCCCATACCAGCATTGCCTACGCGAGGACCTTGCTTTTGGTTGATGTTTTTACCTGTTGATGTTTTTTCCATTTTGTTTTCCTTTATACCACTGTTACTGGAGTAACGTATACTGTTACTGAACTGGCTGCGCTGGCCGCATAGTAAACAGTTTGAAAGGCTTTACTGCCTAACACTTGAATAAATTCTGTCTCGCCTGGTCCAATCACCGTGCCTGCTGTGGCCACTGATAAAACAGTTAACTCTGCGTCAAAGAACACAGGAACTGTTGTGCTGGTGTTTGTTACTTTTAAGAACAATGGTGTTTGGCCACCGCTTAGGTTGCCGGTTACTTCGCCGGTAGTAACATCGCCTGTTGCTGGTGTTGCATTGGCTGTTACTGTAATTACCGGGCCTGCTAATTGATATGCTGTCATCATGGCTCCTATCAATATTGTTTGCTGGGACCGTAGTTGATGCCATCTGTCTTACCAGGACCAACTGGACGATTGCCCTTGCTCATCTTACCGTCGCCCATGTCATATCCGCTGACATTGATGCGATCTGGATTGCCCTTGTAGTTTTGGCCCTTTTGTGGATCCCAACTACGTGTGCCACCTGGAGTGCGAACTTGCTCACGGCCTGTGAACATTTCTTTGCCCTGCTGAACACTAGGTGTATGGCACTGAGGAACTGGACGATAAGCATCTTTGGTAGCAGGCTTGCCCACTGTCATTGGCTTATGATCTTCGTTGCCTTTAGTAGGGCCACGACCTTTGTTTACTAGACGACCATCATTGCTGTGACCACTCCATTGGTTCTTAGCATACTTGTCACTGCCGCGACTAAATCCGGGTGCTGCCGCGCCAGTTGCAGGATTTACTTTTTCATATTTCATTTTGACTTTCCTTTTGACTTGTTAGTCTTGTTAGCCGCTGCACGCTTAGTAGCGTATGCGATTGCCACGGCCTGCTTTGGAGGCTTACCTGCGGCGATTTCTTTTTTGACATTCTTACTGAATGCCTGTTTAGAAGTTGATTTAATTAACGGCATAGTATTATTTAGCCCTCTTTAACACCGGTCAGTTTGGCCAGTGCTTCTGCAAAGGCTAATTTCTTAGCTTCAACAGCATCCGCGCTGTCGTTTACTTCAATCTTTGCCAAACTATTCATAACTTTATTTAGAATTAGGTTATGATACTTTAGCAGTAAATCTTTATTATGGCTATCACGAGCATCTAAGAAGTCCTGTATCAGCAGTGCTTCATATTCTTGCCCTTTAGTCTGTTGGTAGACTTGATCCAACAAGCCCGAAACCGTAATTAGGTTCTTGCCGCCTTTGGGACGACCCGCACCGGCACGAGCGCCGCCTCGGCCTTTACTTTTCTTTTCTTCTATCTTTTCCATATAAGTATTTAGTAAATTTTTACCACGAAAGGCACAGCAATGAATTACACATGGACCTACGCATCACTTACTGATGCTGCCGAACTATTAGACCTAAGTCTCAAAGTTCAATACGAAGTAGATACAATTTTTAATTTCAATCCAAATGTCCTAGCCCATCACATAGTTTCGGGTTTGGTCAATCAATATTATACCGGACGAACTGACCTCTTGGCCATAGTCAGGCAGAATAACAAAATCATCGCCTATACTTGGTGTCGTAGTGGGGAAAAGACTATGTGGAGCACAGAAGAACTAATCAATGTTCGTATGGCACACGTAGATCCCAACCTCACTGACAGACAAAAAATATCCTTACTCAAAGATATGTTAGAAATTTGGGAAAGATTCGCACAAATAACCAACACTCCTATTATCAGCAGTTCAACACTAAGGCACAAACAAGCGGCTTTTCTGCGACTACATGAACGAGCAGGTTATACTGTTCGTGGCAGCACTGCATACCGACGTGTTGACCTCAATATCAAACCTGCTACACTGTTTTGAAACCCGACACAAGCTACGCCTGCCTATTCGTTGATGCCCAGTTTAGAAAGCGGTAAAATCAAACTGGTTCTTGATAGGGTTCCTGACCGCTTAACCTTATTCCAATGTAGCGTCTAACATCCAAATATGTTTAGCCAATGCTAGAATTCTTTCTTGTGCGTAATTGGCTATTTCATCATGACCATCTGCTTCGGCAGTGACCATTAATTCTTCGTAGAAACTTTTCAGTGTGGCTAAATCATCACGCACACCGGATAATAATTCAATGCTGTCGCCTTCAAATATACCTGTGCCAATTGTGCTTTGATCCAATACGAATTGAATCTCACAGGGCATATATTCGTTTAGAGTGCGTAATAATTCTGCTAGTATATCAATTTGATCTTGTAGTTCTTCATAGATACCTTGTAGTAAACTATGATCGCTGGCAAAGTTTCTACCGGTAATGTTTGCGTGTGCTACGTGACTGCGATAGTAGGCAGTAAAATTATTGTAGAATACTTCTTGTAGTGCTGCTATTGTTGTCATTTCATTTCCTTATCTTGGCATTTGTGCTGCACCTAGAGCAAGATCAAATTGCTGTGGATTGGCGTTATAGGCTGCTAACTGTTCTCTAGTCCATGGGCGGCCCGTCATAGGATTTATCTCCATGCCCCTCATTCTGCCTACTTGGGGAACCATATAGTCTTGTCCAACGTTGCCGGGTGTCAATGCGGCTGCTGCTATAGCGCCACCTTTGGCCATGGTATTGAATACTTTGTTAGCAGCCAATTGACGAATCATGTTAGTTGTTTTATCTAACATACTTGGTTGTGCTTGTGGAGCAGCCTGAGGTGCCATTGCTTGTGGAGCAACTGGACCTGTGCTTACTGGACCTTGTGGTGCTACTGGAGCACTGGGCGCCATTGGACGTCCGGCAGCATCTAATATTTGTGGACCTGTGGGAACTGCTCTTGCTGCTTGTGCGGCTGCTCTTGCTTCAAATCTTTGTTGAACACCTTGTGCTGCCTGTTGTGCGGCACGTGCCTGCTCCATTGCGGCCTGTGCTTGTGCTGCTTGTGCGGCTGCTTGAGCAGAACCTGCGGCTGCACGAGCCTGCATGCCTTTACGCACTTGATTAGCAGCATAGGCAGCACCTAGGCCGCCTGCTCCTAGTGCTACTTTACCAGCATTTTCGCCTAATATAACCGGAGCCGCTGTGGCAACATCACTTAAGAAACTGCTTTCTCTTGGGCCTGTTGGCACACCTGCTGCTTCAGCATTTGCTAGTATTTGACTAGGCTTAGTTACATCAACTGATGGAAGATCGTCGTCTGCGCTAGGGCTAGGAGCACTATTCAAACCGGGTTGATTAGCCATGTAATCACGGATGTCATCATCGCTGAAGCCTGCTGCTCGTAGTTTGTCAATTTGTTCTTGATTCATATTATTGTCCTAATACTGCTGACATGGCTGCTCTGCGAGCCTCTTTTGTTTGATAGTTCCAACGTCCTGTTGTAGGATCAAATGTCGGTGCTGGATATGCTTCAAACGCGACAAACACACGATTTCTGTATGCTTTAATTGCTTCCGGACTAGCGTTGGGTGCCGGTGCTTTGCCCATAACATCAAAACGGGCTTTAGCAATGGCCTGATATTCTTTGAGACGCAGTGCTTCTTGCTTTTGCCATGCTGAATTAAATTCGCTGGTAGTCTTAAGCTGCGGATTGGCATTCATAAATGTCTGTTTGCTGGCAGCAAGGTCGCCATTAAATTGGCTGCGATGTAGGCCAGCAAGTGCAGCATAAGCAGGAATACGATCCACGTTGCCCACGTTGGCTTCCTTGTTGGCACGCTGTTCAGCATCACTGACTGCACCAGGACCTGCGTTGGCACGCAGTGTCTTAGCATTGACCACTGTGTTTAAGTTAACGAATTCTTGTAGTGCGCCTTGTTCTGCTTCAGTTAGTTTGTTCATAACTTGACTCAAGTCTGTGGCTAACTGTTGGCGTTCTTCTTGACCATATGCGCCACTAGCAGCATTGATCATAATGCGTCTTGCTTGGTCGTAAGTTGAACCTTGACCATTCATGATGTTGACAATGCTTGGGTTACGACGAATAATATCTAACTGTTGGCGACGTGCATTGGATACTGCTTGTCCATCGCTGGCTGTCTGTCCTACTAATGGCTTAGTTTCTTTTACGAATTCTTTCTGCTCAGTAGTTTGAACTTCCAATCCTGCTTCACGTTCTCTCTTTTCACGTTCACGCTGACTTTCCAAGTCTGCTGGACTTACAGGGCCGGGACGTGCGGCCTGCGCAGGTTGTGCGGCAGGTTGTGCGGCAGGTTGTGCGGCAGGTTGTGCTCCTGGAACAACTGGTGCTGCTGCTTGTGGTCTTGCTGCAGGCTGTGCTGCCGGCTGCGCCGCTGTTGGAGCAGGTTGAATCATCTGTCCAGTTTCCATGCTGATCTGTGGAGCAGCACCGCTGATATTTTGTATGCCAAAGTTTGTGCCGTGTTTAGCATTGAATTCGCCAATGAATCTATTGGCTGCTTCTGGAGCAGCGCCTTGGACACGCATCTGTAGTTTAGCCCAATCACCGGCTAAATCAATATTCTGTCTTTGGATCTGTTGAGCACGTTGCATATCCATTGTGCCGGCCTGTCCTTGCGGACGGAAACCAGCCATGGGCTTGCGGCCTGTATCGGTTTGAATATAACTTTGACCAGTGCGTTCATCACTGATTAAACGTCCAACTTCGCCTGTCTTGTCATTTACATAACTGCCGCCAACAATGTTTAGTTTAGCTGCGCCTGCGGTGCCTGCGCCTACTTTGACTAATTCATCTGGTGCAAGTTCTTTACCTGTTGCGGCATTGAAGCCACCAAGTAGTTCGCCATTAGCTTTGGTTCTTAATAGATATGGTTGGCCATCAGGACCTTGAACATACTTGTCTACACCTTTGGTATCAAGTTTGTCCATTTCACGCATGGCTAATTCTCTGTTGCCGCTCCAGTTAAACAACATGGCACGGATACGAGTAGCCAATTGGTAGTCTTCACCGCTTTTTACTTTACCTTGTAGATAACGAGCTAAATCAGTTGATGTAGCAGTGGCTAATTTTTCTTGAGCCTTCTGTGTTTCACGCTGATCTGTGATTAGATCCGCAAAACGATTTCTTGCACGATCACGCAAAAATTCAGGAGCGTTGTCATCTGTGCCCATACTCATTAAACCAACCGGATCATTTTGTAGATCCTGGTAACGTTGAATGTATTCTTGTAGTCTAGTAGTTTGATCTTGTGCAGCCGGCGCCGCTGCTGGTTGTGCGGCAGTAGGAGCAACTGGCTGAACTGCCTGTGCGGGCTGTGCTTGTGGTTGTGCTTGTGGTTGTGCCGCTGGAGGCTGACTTGACATAGGCACAGTGACTCTAAATGGTTGGTCTAGAGGAATACGTTCATTCTCAGGAACCATCTCATAATAAACTTCTCCAGTTTCCTGATTGATCGCTGGGCGTGTCTGCGGGGGCAGAGCACCGGGTGCTACTGGTTGAGCAGCGCCACTGGCCGCGGCAGGTCTACCGCCTAGGCGTGCATTTACAATTTGACGCACACGATCTGCGCCACCATTGGCAGCAGCCGCACGCTGACTAATTGTGCCATCGCGTAGATAATCTGCTAGGCCTTTGGCACCTAGGAAGTGAGCAGCACTTAACGTTTTTTCATTTACAGGCACGCCATAACTTTGTAGATAACGTGCATTGTTATTAGTTACAGCGTTTTGTGCCGCTGTCATTTGCGCTGGTGTAGCCTGACGAATATCCTGCGGCAGATCCGGATTAGCACGACGAGCATCTTGATATGCTGCCTGTGTAATGCCATATGGACCATATGCGCTGCTTAACTGTTGATTGTGATAGCCGATATCTTGACGTCCGCCGCTTTCTTGCTGCGCGATACGTTGATTGTAAGCAGTTTGATCCTGCACCGGTGCAACAGGCTGTAAAGGTTGTTTGCCGGGCACTTCGCGTTTGGTAGTAATTGTTTGACTGCCATCTGCGTAGGTTGTGACTTCTTGTTTGTTGGTTACTTCGCTGCCCAATTTTTCTTGTTGCCTGCGATATTCTTCAATTTGACGTTCTGCTTCTCTACGTCTACGTTCTGCTTCTTCAGCATTGGCAACAGGATTACCAAAATCGTCATAAAATTGTGGGCCCATAAGTTCTGCAGGTTGATAATTATCAAACCCTGTATAATTGCCCATAATATCATATTCTGCCATCATTTAATCCTTATTGTGCGAATACTTTTGCGCGAATACCTTCTGGTAACTTACTGTAGTCAACCATGTAATAGCCTGACTTGTGAACTGCCACAGCATCTTCATACTTGGTATTCTTTAGTTCTTGTGCCATTACACCAAAGCGTGGTGTAGCGTCACCTTTGTAGTTGTAAGTGTAAACATTGACATTATCAATCTTACCAGCAGATTTAATATTTTCTTTAAGTCTGCTATCGCTGAAGAAGAATGGTAGTATTTTAGCGCCAATGTCAAACAGGCTTGGACTTTCGCTTTGTGTGGTACCAACTTGTCCGGGATAAGGTGCTTGATATAATGCGCTGGGCACATATTGTTGTCCTTTGCCCAGTGTGCTCATTAGATAATCTGTTGGAGCCTGAGCATAGCCTAAACGCTGTTGCTGTGCTGTCATACCTTGTCCTAGGTATTGTGGAGCCAATTGGCCTAAACTCTGTCCTGCCTGTAGACGCTGTTGGTTGATATCACGCATCACATCAGCAGCAGCCTTCATTTGTGCTGCTTGTGTTTGTCCTGCTAGTTGTGTTTGTGCTAGAGCCTGACGTGCTGATCCTAATTGACCTGCTCCGCCGAACGTCGCTGCTTGGTTAGCAAGGTTAGTTTGATACTGGCTTTGAATAGGAGCCATTGCAGCCTGAAACTGCTCTGCTCCATAACTTGGATCAAAAAATTGACTTAGTCCTGCTACGCCTGTTCGTGCCGCCGATTCACCAGTTTCGCCCATTACTTGGCCAACTTGTCCGGCATAACCTGCGCCACCTTGTGCGGCTCTGTTAATACCGGCTAATGATTGATTGTAGCCTTGACCCAATTTACTTAGGTAATCTTTGGCAAAAGGCATCATTGTGCCTTGTCTAAATTCAGTAGTCTTTTGAATATCTTCTAACTGGGCAGGCAGATAGTTAACGCTGGTTTCCTTGTCGCTGCCGAATATGCTGTCAATTATGCCACTCATATTATATTTCCTTTAATGTATTATTTAGCGTATTTGATCCAGGCCGCGATCCTGTAAGAACAGTTCTGCTTCAAAAGGATCTAAAGATGCTAGATACAACTGCTCTTGAGGTGTTAGTGGTTGTGGTGCAACAGGACCTGCTACAAACGCTCCGGGTGCTGCTTCACCGCCTCTAACCGGCACTGACAAGGCTGTATTCCTAGGCGGTGTAGTAGGTATAGTTACTGTAGGCCTAGGTGGACGGTCAGCTGCTACCCCTTGACCATAATCAATTCTGCCAGGCGGTATATAAGCAGGCTGCTGTATAGGACGCCCAAATGCATCAACTTGAGGATTGAATGCCTGCATATAATCCATTAGATTAGGTGCACCGAAATCTCGTGCGTTCCATGCACTGCTGGGAGCATTAGGCACTGTGTTATAGGCCGCGGCATTGAAAGTATTGCCTGTCATTAACGGACGATCTCCCCAATAAAACTTGCTTTGGCTTGGATTAGTAGTTTGATAGAAAGGTGTTGTTTCAATTAAACCAGCGTTTAGATATTGAGAAGGAGGGGGTATAATTGGGCCGGGAACTCCGCCGTCTCCACCTCCGCCTCCAGTGTCTCCACCTCCGCCTCCAGTGTCTCCACCTCCGCCATAATCCCCGCCGTAATCTCCTCCGCCATCACCACCACCGTCGCCTCCAGTATCTCCAGCATCATCAGCTGCGTCATCGGCTGCGTCATCTGCTGCATCATCTGCTGCGTCATCGGCTGCGTCATCGGCTGCGTCATCGGCTGCGTCATCGGCTGCATCATCAGCTGCATCATCTGCGGCATCATCGGCTGCACCGTCA
>JACCEB010095432.1_pt1 | contig 34875 bp, 26 predicted proteins | sample 7454761 | NCBI WGS metagenome assembly JACCEB01 (sample SAMN15323454, study PRJNA562643) | freshwater metagenome | isolation source: river surface water | place: USA:Blue River Watershed | collected 2017-08-18
ACGTTGCTGTTGTTGATTTCCGGTTGTGTGTTCTTCGGTACGTTGCTGTTGTTGATTTCCGGTTGTGTGTTCTTCGGTACGTTGCTGTTGTTGATTTCCGGTTGTGTCTCCTTTGTTGTTGTCGCCGTTGGTATTTTGTTGTTCATTTTCTTTGTTGTTGTTGCCATTCTCTTGGCCGTCAGCAGTCTGTCGTGGTGCATCAAAATATATGTGTGCGTTTACAAATTCGCAGTAACCGCCCATAAAGCAGGAAGCAACAAACGGTGACATGTTTGAACGAATGTTGTTTGCGCACTGTTGTGTATCTGAAGGGGAATATTTACAAAATTCGTTCGCAAAGTTTGTGGCAAACTCTCGGTAATTACGGGGAATAATGACGCCATTTCCGTAGCTCTGAAAATATGTGGGGTAATTCCGCATTAATATTTCTTCGGTTGCCTTGCGTGAACTGATTCCATTGAGGAGCCGAAATGACGTTATTTTTGATTTAGGTACAATAAATTGTTGACCATCGGCGCCAAACATAATTACAACATCGGAAACAAAATCCGCTATCGTTCTCGGTTCTGTCCCCGTTCCCGTTCCCGTCAAATCGGTGCTGCTGCGAAATTCGTTACCCAGCGTGGAGTTATTGTTGTTATACGCTAACGGAGGACGGTACACTGGTCCCAAAAACATATATTGCTTGTAGGTTGCGTCTTCTGCTGATTGACCTTGATCTTCCTGATCCTTCTCCTGCTGCTTGTGACGAAGTTCCTCCTTGTATTCGCTTGAAACACTCGTATAGATAACGCCTCGCATCACCACACCATTGACTTCATAGGTAACTTCTATTGCATCTTTGCCAACTGTACTTGCGACAAAACCTCCGCCGTAACTGTCGGTATTTGCCACTGCGTCCGCAACGGTTTGCAGGGAAGATGTGTTGTCATCCTTTGCCCACTGCAGAACTTCTTGTGCGCTTGCGGAGGCGGCACCACTTTTCGGTAAAAGATCTTTATCAACGTTTATGCTTTGGCCATTTTCACCTTCCACTTTAACGAAACCTTCAGTAAAGATGCGTAAAAGTTCCTTATCCATATCGAAATTGATTGTGGACTCCATTCGGAAAGGCTTTAAATTAAAAAATGAAAAAGGCCCATTTTTCGTATTCACGTAACGTAAATTTGCGTCACTTTGAATGTGATGTGTTTGGCCGATTTGTTTCAAAACGTAATCCGGTAATAATTCTCCTTTTCGTGTTACGATGGATATGTGCGCCCCAAACTTCATTAGATCATCCGCAGTCACTTCGTACTCACTCATTTCTTTGGCTGACTCTGAAGTTTCATCATACACGTACGCACGCAGTTGGATTCCACTTTTGGCGGATTGCTGAAGAAGATCGAGCTTTGATGCTTGGCTTCCAAACGCACGGCCAAATAAATGTGTTGCGGCCGCAACACCACTGACCGGAATGGAGCTTAAATACATCTTTTGACGTTTTGACGTTGCAGCAGGAACATCAAGCAGGTTGCCGTATTTCGGATCCCTCACTTCGTCCGGTTTTCTTGGCACCAATGACAACAACGCGCCATTTCTGTAAATCTTGAAAGCGGCTTTGTCGTAAAGGGGAACTTCCGTCGGCAAATTTCCGTTTTCGTCTTGCACGATAGTGATATATGTCACATCATCCCGAACAAAATGGCTCTCGTTCGTTTTTATATTGTACATATTAAATTCTGCATCATCTGGCAAGCATTTGCGATAAAACATATTGCCGTCCAAAGTCACGTCCATGCAACTCTCCTTGGGCACTGTGGAATAATCGGCAACAGGTTCAAACAAAAAATATTCCTCTGTTTCCGTCATTGAAAATTTGTTGGGGTCAAAGTTAAATTGAGGAGCGCCTACCGCTGTGTAATCCCATTGTTTTTTCATTGTTCGCATTCCAAAATTTTCAGTGTGAAACGGTTTCCAAATTTTATGTGGCCGGGCATCATCCTGAGATAAATTTGCCATTTTTAAATCCTCGCGTCTTTCACCGTAAAGACGTTGATCCTTGTGCAAAAGTATTATCATTTGGCCGTTATCAATCGCTGCCCAGTCGCTGCCTACCAAGGAAATTCCGTTCCCCGTGTAATTGGGATCCGCCGACGCCATTTTCTCGCCCTTTTTCGGCGGCGGAGGTATGTTGTCCAAGATTTCTTCGACCTGTTCCTCCACTTTTTCCTGTGCTTCGGTGTCTTCGGCCACTGGATCGGATGGTGCTTCTCCGGCGGCCGCATTCGCCGGTTCGGGTGCATGCGGAGCAGCGGTTTCAAACACGAAGGCGCCTCCGTTCGGCGCCACGCCAATCGTTGCCTCGGCGGTTGCATTGCCAGCGGTGCCTTGGGTTTCCACGAAGGTGGTGTTGTCTTTTTCGTAAATTCCGCTCACCGTGTCCTTGGTTTCCGGGTTGTCTTTTATGTTGTCCTTTATTGTTTTGCTGTATGTGCCTTCGGGGACGGGCAAATTTTTTTGAATGAGGTTTTCAATTTTATTTAATTTCAAAAGAGTATCTGTATCTGCCATATCAATAAGGAAATTTTCGCCATCGTTTGATATTTCGATGCGATCCAACTGAGATACCAATTGCCCGTCCCTATACTGCACATTTAAAGAATATGTGGTTTTCGCAATGGTGATTGGTATTTTTACTGTTTTGGACGTTTGGTCAAAATTCCCAACGTTGCCAAATACCTTGCGCAATTTCGGAAAATCTTTCTGGACCTTTTCCACTGCAGTTCGGGTGATGTCCACTACTTGTTCCGGGGTCAGCGGAGTGGGGGGTGCTGTCTGCGGCAGAGGAGCTTGCCCGTTGTCGTCTCCACTTGGAAAATATGTTGAAAAATCGCGCAAATTGGGGAAGGTGCTGGTGTTCTGCGGGTTGGTCGTCGCCGCCGTATAGTTAAATGCCGAAGAGTACACACTATTGTCAATATCTTTAACCCCTTCGGGGTTTTGTTGCATGGTTTGCCAGGTTTCATTCCATTGTTGGTAATCTTCAAAATTCAATTGCGAATTCATGACATCGTTAAGTTCTTTGGCCTTTGCAGGGTCTTCCAAGCTATCTTTCACAAATTTGACAGCATCATCCAAATCGGTTGTATTCACATCGCTGAGTGGGACTATGTCGGCCCTCGCATCGTTTTGGGTAACTCCTTGCGACTTAACGCCGGCCAATTGCGCCAACAACAAGGCCGCCGCAACAAGTACATTTGTAGATACCCCACCCACCATTTTCGGTGGCTGTCCGCCCCCCTCTTGCGCGGTTTCGCTGTAATCGAATTGGCGGAGGTTCCCTTCTGCGCTGCCCCCCGTGACCGTCGCCACCTTGGCCTGGTTCAGGTTGTAGATGATATCGTAATACACCTTGTAAAAAAACGGCATGAAGTCCTTTTGGATGTTTTCGATTTGGCCGTTGTAGGTCGTTTCGGGATCCGTCAGGTACTTTTCCACTATTTGGTCGCGGATGGCCTCGTCGGAGACGCTGCTGTCCGAAAAGGGGATTTCTTCCATGGATTGCTCAAAAGTTTTCCGGTCTTTCGATTGACGCACGTACTTTATCACTTCCAGCAGCCCGCTCGACGGGTCCACGATCCACGACAGGTCGCCACCGGTTGGCACCCCCCCTTGGCCCAACGATGGGTCCGCGCCGCCTGTCAGTGCCCCCCCAGTCCCCACCTCTTTTGCGTAGTCCTCTAAATAGTCCAGCAGTGCATCAGGGCGTTGCTTGAAAAAGTCCTGACGGTGACGTTCCATCCGCGCATCGAGTAACGGCGGCCACGCGTTGTGCCCCATCGATCCCGACGATTCGTCCGTTTTCATCTTGCAAAAATCAGACAAAATTTAAAGGTACACAAAACGACGATCCAAACGCGTTTTTTATACTATGCAGTTATAGTTTTGTAGCCAACTATATAGTATTTTTGTTTATATTTGTTGTTGCGTTTTGGGCCCCGCGACGGCTTCGTCGGAGTGGGGTGGAGGTGCCACCGCCACTTCAATCGTTGAAGTACACACTTCGGTACCTCTCCATGTACTTGTCCGGAATGGTTTCGTGGAGAAACATGTTCTTGCGCCCCGCCAACGACAGCTCCTTCGTTGCCACCACGCGGCCGTCCTTCGGCGAACGCTCCTTCACTGTGCCCGTGAGCATCGTAATGATAAAAAACAACGCATACATGCCGCATTCTGTCGTGCCTTTTTGGTGCACCTTCGGCGCATTCTGCAAAAACTCGTACTGCGCACCGGCGTCCTTGTCCGGACGTGTGGCTTGCACCTGGTCGACGAACCGTTGGATGTCTTTCGGAATGGAATCGCCGGCGCTGTCAAGATAAAAAATCAATCGGTGGTCCGTGTCCACAAACACGGAGACCCAATGCGACCCGCCCTTGGTGTGGGGATCCAAATTGAACACGATGCCGAATTTTGTTTTCTGTTTGCCCTTCGGTTTGTCTAAATAGGACGCCAAGTTGAAATCGCACAACTCCTGGCACACGCAAACCGCGGGGTCGTCGGGCTTGGCGTCGAAGTCGATGGGCGACGGACCCAAAAACTCGAACTCCGGGTGCGCCATTTCGTACTGCTCCAGCACGTTCAAAATGTCGAAATTCGACAGCCACGCGTTCTTGTTTTTTTTCCATTCCGGCGGCTTCTTCGGCGCAAACACGTAGCGCTGGATTCGTTTGCGCAATTGGTCGTCCTTGAGTTCCTTCAACCAGCAGTCCTCCTTGGGACATTGCGAAAACCGCGCTTTCAATGCGTGCCACAAGGCGGTGGGCTCGTCCTCCGCGATCGGCGTCTCCTGCTTGTGCGAAGCGTTGTAGGCGTCGCGGATCTGGCGCAAAATGTTGGGCGTGTAGCACGACGACGACACCACGATCTCGCCGTCGACGGCCGGGTGGCAGTTCATCGGCTCGTCCGTTTGCTTGGCGCGGCGGCGCCGGGTGGTGGATTTCTGGGCCTTGCCACCCAAGTCCATGGTTTCTGACAGATTCGTTCCCAGAATTCCCGAACCTCCTCCCCGAATGCGTCGGGTACGGAAGCCGCGCGGCCGTGGTCGTCGTCGTCCTGTCCGGCGCGGGAGCCGACGGCTCTGTTTCTGCCCCTTGCTCCAAAAAAAGGCACGCATCGTCATGGTTCTGGTTCTGGTTCTGCTGCTGCAGCTCTATATTGTAAACACATAAAAATCCGTTCGACCGGAAGATTCCCTCACCCTCTCCGGTTCACACGCATGTTTCCCCACACGGAAAACAAGTCCGCGTCGGAATCCAAGGGAGCGCATGAAGCAGCGACGGCAGCGACCGCACCTTGTCTGCCGTTCTCTTCGTCTTTGTCTCCCTCTATCTCTCCCTCTTCTTCGCGATCTTCGGCGGAAAGGGACGAAAACAGCGTGTCGTCGCCCCGCCCCCGATCGTTCTGTCGGTTCCAGTCGTGCCATTCCAGCGACTGAATGGACTTGTGCAAGAAGGCACGAAACATCTCCGTCAGCTCACGGGGAAACGCCCTTCGCTCGGCGGCGTCGTCGCCGGCCGCCACGTCGGGTTTGTGCAAGTGGGCGTAGTGTTCCTCCTCGTACGTTTTCAACAACTGCAGAAACAGCTTGACCACACGGGACTTGTATTTGAAAAAACGACACGTTTCCTCGGCTTCGTCGATCGAGGTTTTGGCTGTCAATTTGCGGAACTGGCGCTTGTTGGACAACAACTCCAGCGTCAACAGATCCACCTCTCGCTGTTTTTCTTGCCGCAATCGGTCGAAGGCGTCGTCGCCCAACGTGGGTTCCTCCCATGCGGCCTCTGCGGAACGGGCTTCAGGGGAAACGGCATCCGACAATGGCCAGTCGGCGTCGGCTGCTGCTGCTGCGCGCCTGAAAACGAAATCCATCTGAAACCCAAAGAAAACACTCGTATACAGAGGTCGCTGCGCCAACGGTTTATGCAGGTTTCACCGGTAATATGTTTTCCCGAAAACAACATAACGACAACCGATGGAGAGGAATGTAGCTGCTGCTGTTGCGAGTAACCACTGACGCCATGACCTCTCCTTCACCTTCCTATCATTTGTGCATCGATGTGCGAGAGGCACAACTCATCGAGAAAACCAAGGCGTTGGCGACACCGTCTGCCAAGGAGCATCTTCCTGCTCCCATTGCCGTTGAAACCTCCGCGCTGTTGATCGGCGACGTCGTTTTCCAACGACGGGAGTCCGGCTCCGTCAAGGACATTCTGTTGTTTGAGAGGAAGACCTTTGCGGATTTGCTGGCGAGCATCAAGGACGGCCGCTACGACGAACAGTCGCACCGCATCCTCCACACATCGGGCCTGCTGCCGCACCACGTCGTCTACGTGTTGGAGGGGTCCCTGGCCACGCTGCGCAATCCCGCCGACAAACGGGTAATCCAATCGGCGATGACGAGCCTGATGTACTTCAAGGGCTTTAGCGTGATACGAACAGCCAACACCCAGGAAACGGCCGACGTGGTCTGGGCCATGTGCACCAAGCTGCAAAAGGAATTTAGCAAGGGGCGACCGGTGGTGGCCAGCTACGGGCTGTGCGGTGGGGGCGTGGAGGCTCCGCGACAGGTCGACGAACCGGGGGTGGCGGATGCTGCTACTGCTACTGCTGCGACTCAGGAACCGGTACCGGCAGTGGTGCCTTACAGCACCTTCGTGAAGAAGGCCAAACAGGAAAACATCACGCCGGAAAACATCGGCGAAATCATCTTGTGCCAAATCCCGGGCATCAGTTCGACGAGCGCCGGGGAGTTGATGCGCCAGTACGGCGGGTCCCTCTACGGGTTGCTGGAGGACATCAACGAGAGGCCGGAGAAACTGCACGAAATCCATTTGACCTCGGCCGGCGGCAAACGGCGCAAACTGGGCAGCAACATCGTTCACAATTTGCAGAAATACTTGCGCAAACCGACCACCGCGGTGGCCGCGGTCGCCGATGAAGACGACGACGACCCCCACGGGGAGGTCGACGTTGAGGCTGACGTTGAGGAGGAGAGCGACGCAAGAAAGGACACATAGGCACGTCGATTCGGAGGGAGGGGGTCATGCAGGGGCATCCGACTTGAGGGACGGTAACACGACACCAACCATTCGTGGTGATGTATAGAGAGGCCGTTGGGCAACATCACCACGAACCACGGAAACGGCGGTATTTGTGAACACCAGCGTGTGTCTTACGGAAAATAAAAAACCGGACAGTTTATATACGTTTGTGTGGTGTTATCCCAGATATTGCAGTGGTTTCAAACTTGTTTTACATAAAAACGAGAGGACACAATGGCGAGCCTTCCAGAGAACGATGATCCAACAACATACCAAGTAGTTATGCAGTCACTCCAAAAAGTTGCTTTGGAAAATGACGGAAAAGATCACACGAATGATGATAATAATGTTAAAAAAGAACGTGAAGAAAAAGCAAAAGAAAATGTGCAAACCATTTTAAACCAAAATTTCGGAAACAGAAAACTGAACTTGTTTTTAAGTTCTTTAAGGGAGGAAGCTTGGAAAGATACAATCGATAAATTAAACGATTTAAAGCCGCAACTGCGGGAAGAATTTCGGCAGGAGTATAACAATGCGAATTTCGACCATGATAAAAAGGAAGAGACGTTTATGGAACTTTTGCAAAACTACACCGATAGAAACAGACAGGAATCAACACAAGACCAATACCCGAAAAGGCACAAAATCGAAGAATGGCTGAGGGCAAACCTCCAAGGAAACCCAACAAACCAAACTTTTTTTGCCGAATGGATATCCGAAATAGACAAAATGACAGACGAGCAAAAGGGAAACATTGAGGATTTGCTGCCAAATTCATCGGATATTGAAGACGTAATAAACAAAGGTTCCACAGATAAATTGTTAAACATGCTGATGGAAGCAAAAAATGAATTGGATGCCGGAAAGCAAAGCAGTGGAAGATTTGGACAGATGACCATGGATATTGTAAAAAAAGCGTTGAATGGGCAAAATAGTGAAAACATAAAGCAAAAGGCTCAAGATATCATGAACAAGTTGGACAAAATGTCATCAGACTCCCAAGTCTTAGTAGCTATGTCAAAAAAAGTGGAAGAGACACTTGAAAAAGTTGAAAACCTTGATAAAATAGATACTGCGGATCAATTGGCGGAGTTGGAAACCGCAATAACAATGGTCCAAACCCAGTCGCAAGTGCCAACTGGAAATCCATCATCCACTGGAAATCCATCATCCACTGGAAATCCATCATCCACTGGAAATTCATCATCCACTGGAAATCCATCACCCACTGGAAATCCATCATCCTCTGGAAACCCGAACCAGCCACCCCCAGCCGCCAACCCACTGGCACAAAATATGCCCACCCAAGACGAAATGGCCCCCATTTTGAAAACGTTCTGGGACGATGTGAAGGGGTGGTTTAATCCATCCGGTGTAACTTCTCTTTTTGTAAGCTACAGGAGAGAAAACCCTGGTACTACAATATCACCTTTGGCAAGTAAAAATTCTCCATTTGCATTTTTATACGGAAACATGTCCAGCGCACCAAAATATTCATCAAACATAAAAAATTCAAATACGCCCTTTGTCGTAAAATTGGGGAGCACCACCAACAACAATCACCATGTGTTCTTGCAACTCCTTAACTGGAACACCCAAGACGCCCAATTGACTGTTTTTGTCAATGAAACGGACACCGAATCGTTCGACGAAAGGAAAACAAACAACGTCAAGATCGTTATGGAAAATTACGAAAGAAACAACGAAAGTGCGGACCTCACGTTGACCATGTACGATGAACCCATCGGCGACATCCTGTTGGACTTTATCATTTGCATCGCCCGCGAAATGAAAATCGACAAGCTGAAGGTCCAGGACATCCGCCTGTTCGGAAAAGATTATCAATTTGACGCGAACACAAACCAAAAAACCAATACGGTTGAAGATGTTTTGCTTGAAAAGTACCCACTTTTAAAACAAGTGGCGAGCCAAAACTTTTTCAGCCGTTTGCCCGGACATTTTGACAATCCCACGGATGCGAAAACGGTGCAGATGGTTTTGACTTCGTTGGGAAATATGCAACCTCGACAGGGAGAGTTCGTGAAGACCAACATACCGATTTTTATGCAAAGAAGAAATTTAAATGTGATAAAACATGATTATTTACCGATTATTATTCGACAAATACAAAATGACAGCTCCATTACCGACAAAGACGCGTTTATGCGGTTCACCATTGACACCACGTTGAACGCAAAATGTTACGAAAACGCAGGAAACAACGGGCCAACCAAAGGGGGTGGACGCGGGCGCCCCGCTTCGGCCCGCTCTGTCCGTCGGGGTCGGGGTCGGCGCGGCAGCGGACGGTCATCGACCGCACGACAACAACAGTCCCACGGCACCACTGAAGCAAACCCAGCTGTCCAACCGCGGACCCGCAAGCGCCGACGCGGACAACGCCGCGCTGCACCAACCGCTTAGAACGACGTGAGCGGCGTGGCATCCATTCACCCGGACTCTGAATTACATGTCCGGGTGAAGTTCCTTTTTTTTCGGCCCACATCTTATACCATTTGGGGTTTTCCGTTGCCTGACCATTTCTTTCCGGAAATTATGTCGCAGATCGCCTCAGCGCTGAAAACATTCAGCGATGAGGTAAAAACAAAAATGAACGGGTGGATACCGACAACAGGGTCCACCGTATCGCCGTTTTCGGAGGGACTGACCCATCTTTTGAACACTCTTGACACTCAACAATCTCAGTCACGAACGTTCCCTGTACGCCATAACTTCGCAACCATTCCAAATCTCGCATGTCATATAGATATAAATTTTCGTGCGACTGACAACACTAATCCCAATGCGTTCTCCATTGAAATTGTCTCGATTGGACAATCAAATACATCACACACGTTGGCCATTGCAAATATAAGCCAAAATCAGAGTGATCCCACAATCGGTGACATGGTATTGAAAGTCCCAAACAAAAAAATTCACGATGCCTTAATGGACTGTGGCATCCGTTTAGGGAGAAGTACACAATTGCAAAAAATAAATTTAAAACAGGTGAACTTGTTTGTAACCGAAGATTTGGGTGGTGACCAGCGATCCCAAAAACAAATTGAAAATTCCCACATATTCTTTCAACTTTTCAACCCGGAGTATTTTTCGAATTTGCCTGGAAATTTTGCCAAAGAGAAAACTGACGAAGGAATTCCGGACAGTAAAAACACCATTCTCTATGTCAAGGATTTTCTTGCAAAACCCCCAACAAATTTCGTTATTAACAATGCAGCCAAAAAAAACATTGACAATCTTATCAATCAGTTTTCGGAATGCGGGACAAAAACACTCACACAAGCATCCAAGGAGGAGCTTGACAATGCAAACAATTTTGCTTTCAGTAATAAATTGAACCAATTAGGGAAGAATATGCATCAAAAATTTCAAAAAGGTTGGGAAGCAAGTGTTAGCAAACCCGTATCACTTGCGCAAAGTGTCATGCGTACTTACTTGAACCCAGGACAAACAAGTAACTTCCAGTCCCAACAAAATGCACCAGCTACCTCTCATCAAACTCAACTCGTTTCTGCATCCCAGCCTACAGCGAACAATACCGAACCAGTAATTGAAGAATTGGAACGGCCGCTTTTCAAGGCTGCCGATTTGCCGATTTTTTCGGATTTTATAACCAATTTGGAAGGGGCGGTAAACCAGGAGTCACAGGATTTTTATAACGCGCGTTTGGCGAATATAAACAACAGCACCAACATAAACAACAACGCAATCGTAACTCAGCCCACCGACCAAGAACAAACCCGGTGGCATGACCTCTGGGACAACATTATTAATGCCAACAGCAATAACGTGCAGTGGCAATTTCCCGATTTGAAATTCGAAAACATTATCTTTGAAATTGATCCCCAGAACGGAACCTGTACTCCCAACGGTGGCCTGCCCGTAAAACAAAACGGCGGCGGCGGCGCAATCCGGGTGGGAGGAGGACCGCGACGCAGACCACACCGTTCCCGCCATCGCCGAGGGCTGTCCCGACGCAACCGGATGTGGAGTCGACGACGGCGCCACCGGACGCAGCAGCTTCGAACGAGAAAACCCGCCAAGAAATGCCAACGTGGATACTATTACAGGAAAACACTGAAACGGCAGCATTTCATGTAATTTTTGTGCAAGGGAGTGTGTGTACATGTTCACCCTTGGCGGTGGGAGTCCCGTGTCTCGACGGCCTTGAGCGAGTCGGGCATGCGCGGGTCGCCGCCGAAGTACAACGCGCGGGCCATTTCGGCCTTCGCTGTCGGGTAGCGCGGACGCGTCACCTCGTTCCCGGCGTATTTCCCGGCCGCGATCTGCCGCTGCGTGTACTCGACGCCGCCCCAGTTGGGGTCCATGGGGTTGTCGCTCCAGGGCGCGCCGGCCTCGGTGGACGCGTGGGTTTGGTCCACGGCGGTCACGCGGCCCACGTGCAACCCGTAGGGATCGAAGCCGGGCAGGATGTTTTGGTTGAACCCGTTGTCGCGCGAGGCGTCCAGCACGGGAACCACGGCGCCGTCGTAGGGCTGCATCAAGCGGTACACGTCGTCGCCCTGTGCGTTGGTTTCTTTCCGCAAAAACAGCACGGGGCAGCGCTTGTCGGAGGTCTCCAAATAGCGGCCGTACTCCTCTAAATTGTTGAAGGTCTTCGGCGGTTGTTCGTGGTTTTTCGAGTTGTACATCTTCAGGGAGATGCCGTCTTGAATGAGCGTATCGTAACAGGCGGGTGCTTCGGAACCGCCGGCAGCAGCAGCAGTCGCGGTCGCGTCAGATCCGTCCTCCATGCCTTCGGCGTCTGCCAATTTAGCCATGGGTTGGGTGGTGTACCAGTAGCCGCCTGCCAAGAAGGCGGCCCACGCGGCCACCATGACGGCCATTTTCCATCCGGGGGTGGTTGTGCGCATGTGCAAAGTTCAAATCCGTGGGGTTCCCTCGTTATTATATTGTAGTTGTGGAAAATCTGCAAATACAATATACTTGTCGGTGCGTGCGTTTGTTTCCTGCAATTTTCCTTACGTTCCTGCCAACCTCTTTTCTTTTCCGGACTATTTCTATTTCCAATGGATGAAGCGTTTTGTGCGAACGGCGGCGTCGTCGTCGGACGGTTGTTTTCGCCCGAATGTGTACACTGCCAACGAATGGAAGGGGCGTGGACAGAGTTGAAGAACCTGGACGCCATCAAAAAGGCAATCGCTGGCGGAAAACTGACGTTTGTTGATATCGATGTCCTCAAATCCACCAAAGATGACGACATTGCCGATGTCAATAACAAATGCGGCGTGGAACTGAACGCCAACAACGGTGTGCCCACGATTTTTTTGATCAAAAACAAACGAGTTACCTACTACGAAGGCGATCGCACTGCTGAAAAAATGGCGAAATGGGTCGCGGATGGCATGGGTGGCTCCCTGAAAGGGGGGTTTTCGCAAGCCGGTGGCACCAGGCGCGGCGGACGCAGCCGCCGCTCGCGGCGGCCCTTCACACGCAAACAGTGGATGCGGAAGCACACCACCTTGCGCCGACGACCACGCAACATACGTGTCTTTGGAGTAAAGATCTGGTAAACTCTGTCGGGACCTCTCTTTTTTTCCTCTTTGTCGCCTTGCGTGCGGTCAGGGACCCAAGGAAAAAGGAGATAAACAGACTTTTATTGGTTTGTGTATTGCTTTGTACACTTCCCCCCCCCCATCCCCGAATTCCTTGTTGTTTCGCGGTTGGACAGGTAACCATTTATTTTTTGCAATACCCAAACGCCTGTTAACTAACGCACAATTTGCATGCATTCTACAACAACACCGGACTTGTCTGCAGCAGCATCAGCAGCATCTCAGCCACATCGCACGACAGGCGGCATCAACCGGATGAACATTGGCAAACCTTTTCGGCTGATCGATTTCAAGACGTTCGATGCAACGCCGAGCTCGTTGCGGTCAGCGGCGGTTTCCAACGGCGACGCCGACGGCGACGACGAAGACAGCGACAGTGGTTCGGGATCGGATGAATCCGCGAAGTCGTCGTCAAAACGCGTTTTCGAGCCCCGCCAGTTCTTGATCCAAATGTTTGGCGTCAACGAGCAGGGCCAGACCTGCAGCGTCATCGTGGAGGATTTCCGTCCGTTTTTCTACATGCGCGTGGGGGACGAGTGGAACGAGGGCATGGTCCAGGTGTTTGTGCAAGAGCTGGTGCGCATGACGGGCCAGCCGTGGCTGCACAAGCAGATCGTGCAGGCGAAGCTGGTGCAGTACCACAAACTCTACGGGTTTTCGGGCGGCAAAAAAGACCGGTTCATCCACGTGGTATGCTTGAACTCCACCGTCTTCAGTCGCCTGAAAAACCTGTGGTACAAGAAGGACCCACGCACGGGCCAACGGCGGCTGCGCGCCCTGCCGTTCCACGGCACGTCCGTAGAGCTGTACGAATCCAACATTCCGCCCCTGCTGCGGTTTTTCCATCTGCAGAACGTGAGTCCGTCGGGGTGGGTGTCGATTTTGCACAACCGTGCCTTCAAGCCGACCGTGAAAACGACGTCGTGCACGTTCGAGTACGTGTGTTTGCAAAAACACGTGGTGCCGCTGCCGGAGAAAGAAACGCGCGTGCCGTACAAGATCATGAGTTTTGACATTGAGGCGAGCTCGTCCCATGGCGATTTTCCCTTGCCGCAAAAGACCTACAAAAAACTGGCGCAGAACATCGTGGATTTGTTTTTGGAGAATTTTTCCGATCCGCAAACGGCGGACCGGGCGTCGGTGGGCGAGTTGGTCCGCCGGTGCATGCTGACGGCGTTTGGGTTCGGGTCGTTCGAAGGCGTCGACCTCGTGTACCCGAAACGTCCGCCCCCCTTGGAGCGGGTACACCGCGCGGTGGACGTCCTGCTGTCGATGCCCTTGGTGCGCGTGGATTCCCTTGTGCATGCGGAAGGGGAGGAGGACAAAACGCAGCTGCTCACGTTGTCGGCCATGTTTGACAAAATGCGGGAACACATGGATGCCGGTAGCGGCGGCGGCGGCGGCGGCGGGAACGACGAGGACGAGGACCCCGACGACCTCGCGGCCGCTGCCGCCGTCGACGACGAGCCCGACGAGCCCGACGCCGCCGCCCCGGTGTATGTGTCGGGTGTGGAGGTCGATCAGTCATGTACCTTGGTCGATCTCTTGCTGTCTGCGCAGTACAGCCGCGACTCGAAAATCACGCGCATTGACGAAACCCTGACGCGGCAGTTGCCGACCCTGAAGGGCGACGAGGTGACGTTCATCGGGTCGACGTTTCTGCGTTACGGCGACGCGGAGCCGCACCTGAACCACTGCTTCGCGGTGGGCGACTGCGACGCCGTGCCCGGGTGCGTGGTGGAGACGGCCCCCACGGAGCGCGAGATGCTGATGCGGTGGGCGCAGCTGGTGCGGCGCGAGGACCCCGACATCGTGATCGGCTACAACATTTTCGGGTTCGACTACGAGTTCATGTTTCGGCGTGCGATCGAGACGCATTGTGTGGACGAGTTCCTGCAACTGTCGCGGCGGTTGGGCGAGGTGTGCGTGAAGGACGACCCCTTCGCCGCACATGACGGCGGCGCGCGGCAGCCGCAGATCGACCGCACGACGATTGCGCTGGCGAGCGGCGACTACGACTTGAATTTCGTAAAAATGAGTGGGCGGCTGCAGATCGACATGTACATGTACTTGCGGCGCGAATACCAGTTTGGGTCCTACCGGTTGGACGACATGGCGTCGTATTTTATCAGCGACGACATCAAACGGGTGGAGGTGGTGCACGGCGACGGTGCCCACGGTGCCCACGGTGCCGACAACGCTCCCCACACGTGGTTGTACAGCCAGAACTTGATGGGTCTGCACGTCGGCGACTTCATCCACATCGAAATCACCAGTTTCACGAGCGACTACTACGCGGACGGCAAAAAGTTCGAAGTCGTCGACATCCGGCGGGAGGGGGGGTCCAATGTGATCGTCGTCGCGGGCGACCACGGGTCCTTGAGCGGCATGAAAAACATCAAGTGGGGCATGGCGAAGGACGACGTCACCCCGCAAGATATTTTCGCCATGACGAAGGGCTCTCCGGCCGACCGCGCCCGCGTCGCCAAGTACTGCATCCAGGACTGCAACCTCGTGCACCATTTGCTGAACAAAGTCGACGTGTTGACGGGGTACATTGAGATGTCGTCGATTTGCAGTGTGCCCATCAGTTTTTTGGTGTTCCGCGGCCAGGGCATCAAACTGCAGAGTTATGTGGCCAAGAAATGCCGGGAAAAAGAAACCTTGATGCCCGATCTCGACAAAACGGGAAGCAACGAGGGCTACGAGGGCGCCATCGTGTTGCCGCCGAAGTGCTCGATGTACATGGACAACCCCGTCGCCTGTGTGGATTACGAATCGCTGTATCCCTCGGGCATGATCAGTGAGAATTTTTCCCACGACAGCAAGGTCTGGACCAAGGAGTACGATTTGTCGGGCAACCTGATTCGCGAAACCGGCGAAAAGGATCCGCGGACGGGCGGCTACAAATACGATCATTTGCCGGGGTACCGGTACATCGACCGCGAGTTCGACACCTACCGTTATGTGCGGAAAACGCCGACGTCCGCTGCCGTGAAAACGAAATCGGGCAAAATGGTGTGCCGGTGGGCGCAGTTTCCCGACGACAAGAAGGGCATCATGCCCAGCATTCTGCAGGAATTGCTGAAAGCGCGTGCCGACACCCGAAAAAAAGCCAAGGTGGAGCCCGACCCTTTCATGCAAAACGTGCTGGATAAACGCCAGCTGGGCTACAAAGTCACGGCGAATTCGCTCTATGGCCAGTGCGGGGCGAAAACCTCGTCCTTTTACGAAAAAGACGTTGCCGCGTCCACGACCGCCACCGGCCGCATGATGATCACGTACGCCCGCCGCATCATCGAGGAAGTCTACGGCCAGCGTGTCTACCACACCGAAGGCCACGGGCCCGTCCTCACCAAAGCCGAATACGTGTACGGCGACAGCGTGGCGTCCTATACGCCGGTCTATGTCAAAGTGGGCGACACAGTGAACATCTGCACCATTGAACAGTTGGCCGACATGTACGGCGCCGCCACAGGCTGGGTGCCGTGCCTGGAAGAAGGCAAACAAGAAAAGGAAGTCTGTAAATTGCAGGCCGACGTGCAAACGTGGACAGATCAGGGATGGACGCGGTTGTACCGCGTGATTCGGCACGCGCTGGCGCCGCACAAACGGATGGTGCGTGTGTTGACGCACACGGGATTGGTGGACTGCACGGACGACCATTCGCTGCTGCGTTACGGCGACGCCGCCATGCTGTCCCCTGATGCATGCACCGCGGGAAGCACCGCGTTGCAGCATACGCCGATGCGCCAACGCGTCCACGTCGACAATTGGTGTGTAGAAAAACGGTTTCCCTTGACGGATATGATCGCTGCAGCACGTTACGCCAACGCCCTGAATGCCCACCGCATTCGGTTTGACCTGCGTTTGGATCAGGACGCGTCCGTGGTGGTGGTTCGTCCGCACGGAAAACCGCGGCCTGCGTTGGCGGAAGAAGACGCTGAACCGGTGGACGATTGCGTGATCCAGAGCATGACGCCGCTGGCTTCGTATACCGGCTACGTGTACGACTTGACCACGGACAACCACCATTTTGCGGCCGGCGTCGGCAACCTGATTGTGCACAACACGGACTCGGTCTTTTTCACGTTCAATTTGGCGGACCCGTCGACGGGCGAACCGATCCGCGGCAAACGGGCACTCGAAATCACCATCGAGATCGCGCAGGACGCAGCGCATTTGTGTTCGCGGTTCCTGAAACCGCCGATGCGGCTGGCCTACGAAAAGACCCTGATGCCGTTCGTCCTCCTCAAGAAAAAACGGTATTTCGGCATGTTGTACGAAACCGATCCGAACAAGGGCAAGTTGAAGTACATGGGCTTGTCGCTGAAACGTCGCGATTCCTGCGATTACTTGAAGGACACGTACGGCGGCATCCTCAACATTCTCATGAAAGAGCACGACCTCATGAAATCCATCGAGTTTTTGCACATCGCCCTGGAACGCCTCGTGCAAGGCCAGGTGCCCATGGACAAACTCACCATCACCCGCGCCCTCAGCAGTTACTACAAGAACCCGCAGCAGATTGCCCACGCAGTCTTGGCCGAACGCATCGCCAAACGCGACCCCGGCAACAAACCCAAGCCCGGCGACCGCATCAAATACGTGTTTTTTGAAAACCCGCACGCCAAACTGCAGGGCGACAAAATCGAACTCCCCGAGTACGTGGTTGCGCAGGGGCTCAAAGTCGATTACGCCCACTACATCGAGCGGCAACTCATGAAGCCCCTGCAACAATTGTATGGCTTGGCGCTTGACCAAATATGGGCCAAACAGAACAAGATGTTGGCGATCCGGTCGCACGCGAAGGACGTGGCGGAGCTGCGGAAGAAGTACCCGGACCAGGAAACCTTTGCGAAAAAACACGACGAGTTTTGTTCCAAAAAGGTGAAACCGCTGCTGTTTGACAAGTGGTTGACCCAAGTAGCCAACAAACGGAACCATGTGCAAGACATTGCGCAGTTCTTTATCAAGAAACCGAAGTTGTAGACTCTGTTTTTTTTACATGTTGTTGCATGGAGGGGTAGTACGCATGTATAAATATGTAAAAAAAATTACTTTTGACAACAAATCACAAGCCCAGTTGTTGCACACGCCAGGCCAGCAGTATACCGGCACATCCCGTGACGAGGTGGATGCCGACCGCATGCCAGACCGCCCCCACGTAGAAAGCGCGTTCCCGTTGCGGCGTGTTGGGCCACGTCGGTTGCAGCGCACGGGGGTCCTTCGCGAAAACATCCAGGGGTTCCAACCACCGCGTTGTGTAGCCGGCGACGTCCTTATCTTCCATCGCGTTTTGCAGGTGGTTGATCAACGTGGCCTGAAGGGCCTGGGCGGGTGCGCGGGTGCGCGGGTGGCCATCAATTTGGGGTCCTGGACCGCGTGCGTATAGTACTTGCCGTTGATGATGTATACCGCGAGGGACACGGCGACGGCGTTCCACCAAAACGCGCCGTGTGCTGCGGGTAGGAGGTAGGCACACACGCTGGCGTATCCGACGTTCAGCAGAATCGCCGCCAGGTCGGAGGACCGTTTCCATCCCGTGTAGAGAGGTTCGGCCCAGTGCAATTGGCTGGTAACAAACAGTCCGACCAGGAAGACCCCGGCCACGCGGTGGCGAAACAGCTGGCAGCGGAAGGCCATCAACCCTGCAAGCAGATACAACACGGAGGAAAACCGGCAGATCACGGACACGTGCCGGGGTGTGTGTGGATCCACGTGGTTCCATTGGTGGAGCATGCGGTCAACGGAGGGGAGCGGCCGGCCTCCCTCGGCGGCGGCACGAAACAGTTTCCAGATGGGTTTCCACCAGCGTTTCGTCAACAACTCCTTGGTTGGCGACCCCACCAGTCGCCTGACCCTCCGTTGGAAACGGCGAAATGCGCGTCGCGTAGTCATGGAAAACGGACCACCTGCAGACAATCAAAACCCAGAGCACATTATCTTCAAATACTTTATGAAAAAAAAACATAAACCTACACCGAGACCATGCAGACCGACCGCAATCCCGACGACGATTTATACGAATACCCGGAACTGCACAACGCCTTGCAGGAACTGTCTCCCTCCTGGCCAGTCCATCGCCCACGCCCCGTGCGCTCCGACACACTTCCTCTCTACCACGAGTCCTTAGCTATCGATATCGATGGCGACTCCCTGCCCACCACCAACAGCAACAGCACCTGCAACGACATGAACCGACGCACCGAAGAAGACAACGACGGCGACATCGACTCCGATTCCAATTCCACACTCCACACATCGCCATTCCTGTTTTCCTCTCTGTCTGTCCACGCACATCACTCCCAGCACGACCTGTTCTCCGTGCTGCCGCGGTCGCGCCAAAACACCCCCCCGCCGTTTGGTCTGCCGCTGCCTCTGGACCACCCGCCCTTGCTGCGCTCCCGCCCCAACACGCCGCTCGAACGCTTCGCCAGCTCCATGCTCGCGGCCAACCCCCTCGAAAAAGAATTCAGTCGCGATCCGACGTTTTTGCAAATCGATACAACCTCTCCATCGGCCGATGCCTATGCGGACGACCACGACCACCGGGAATCTGGCAGCAGCAGCCATCTGTACGCGGCGTATTTGCCTCCCTCGTGGACGCTTTTCGGCGACCTCAACCGCCTCTTCGAGAACCCCGCCGGCCGCTTGACCAATGCCCAACGCGCGTTCATTTTGTTGTACTCGATGTACGAAGTCTACCGAACCGTCATCAGCAGTTTCCTCGTGGTGTTTGTGCCGCAGAAATGCGCGTTGTCTGCCACGTTGTCGCCGCCGCCGCCCAACGACACCCACGCCTGCACCTTGCTCCAAAATTTGGTTCCGCAGGACACGCTGGAAGTGGTCGCCATCACCTTCAATTCCGTCCTGGCCTTTTATTTCTGCTTGCTTTTCTGGCTGGAGCGCACGCGCGAAAAAGAGATCCAGAAGCATTTGGTCATCGACCGGGCGCAGCCCACCGACAAGGAGTGTTTGGTGGCAATGTTGCGTTCCATGGACCCTCTCGCGCGCTCGCACATCACCAAAATGAACAATTTGTACCGCTTCTGCGCCCAGGGCATGATCACCTTGGTGTGCGTCAACATGTGCATCAGTTGCGCCGTCGTTTCGAAGAACTACTTGAACAACAACACCGCCATCGTGTTCATCACGAACGCGCTGTTCATGGTGAATCGTATTTACAAGGCGCTCGTTATCACGTCGTCGGGCGAGTACAACATTTATTCCGCCTATCGCACCGACAACCTTTTGTACAACCGCGACCGATCGTCGGAGTTCCATTTGCGGACGGGCGTTGCGTGTGCCGCGACGACGGCGAAGGCCGGGGCCGATACCGGGGCCGATACCGGGGCCGATGCCGGGGCCGATGCCCCTGGAACCGAAAACGCCGGGATGCACATGGTTTGATTTTTTTGTATATATCCTGTTTGTATAGATCGATCGAGAGGACATATACGCCTTACACAACCATCCAGGAAGATGACTGTACGCAATTGGCGAGTCAAAAGCCGGAAAGCCAACCCGGTAGCATTTTCCCTGAAAAAGAACACGCTGTTTGTGCCGGAAACCCACCGCATGGAAACCTTCGACGACGTCGGGTCCTCCACGTGGACCGTGCCATCGGGCGTGTCGCGTGTGGACTATTTCGTGGTTGGCGCGGGCGGTGGCGGCGGCGGAGGCTTCGATTTCGGCGGGGCCGGCGGCGGGGCCGGGGGATTGGTTCTGCAGGGGTCCCTCTCCGTTTCCGCGGGCCAACGTCACACCGTTGTTGTTGGCGCCGGAGGCGCCGGGGGAACGGCGAACGGCAGTTACCAGCCGGGGGACCCATCCGAAACCAACGGAAGCGCCGGAGGCAATTCCCAATTCGGTCCCGTCGTCGCTGCGGGAGGAGAGGGCGGCTACCGCAGCCGCGCCAGCTCCAGCAAGGGATCCACCGCAGGAGGCAACCAAGTGACCAATCCCGTGGTTTCGCCCACGGCGGGCAGCGGGGGCGGCGGCGGATTCAGCGGCGGCGGCGGTGGGGGGAACGGCGGCCCGGGGCAAGACGGTGAATTCCGCCAAGCAAACCAAACCGAAGCAGACGACAATTTGGCGATCGGCGGTGCGGGAGGAGAGGGCCTCTCCAGTTCGTTTTCGGGAAATTTAGGGGTTTACGGCGCGGGAGGGAGAGGAGGCGACGCCGGCGCCACCTACAACGGTGCCTCGGGAGCGGCCAACACAGGCACCGGGGGCGGGGGCGGAGGCGCACCCGTTGGGTACAGTGGACAGGGCGGCAACGGCGGGTCGGGCCTCGTGATTCTCAAGTACATCCAGTGCTGCGTGTAAGGTTGGTATTTCTTTCTTCCCAGGACCCTGTCCAAAAAATGAACCAAAATACTATATAATTTTCCAATTGTTTGCACCATAGGTACGTACAATGGAATCGTTGCATGCGTTCGTGTTGGACTGGGTGGTGCCCTCCCTGGGCATTTATGTTATTGCTGTGTTCGTTGCTGCGTTCGTTCGACAGTACAGCAGTTTCCGAATTTCACCCTACTTGGTCTTTGGGCTGATGTGGGTGGGGTTCAACATCACTCGTCCGCGGGTGTTTGGGCGACTCGTATAGTGGAGAGGGTGCATACCTCTCCACGCAACTATTAAAAAACACTTGGAAGGACCGATCACTCCAAGTGTTTCTTCTGCCAATGGTTTCTCCATGGGGGAGGAGTTGCAGAAACAACTTCCGTTGAAGACGTTTCAATTAGGTTCTGTTTGAATATTGGTTGAGAGGTTGCATACCTCTCTACAACACTCCAAAAAACACTCTGAAACACTTATCAATCTGAATGTTTCTTCTGCCAACCGTTATCCATAGGTGGTGGAGTTGCAGAAACAACTTCCGTGGAAGACGTCCCAATTGGATAGTTTTTGTAGATCCATTGAGAGGGTGTTGTTGGGTAATGGGCTCCAAGGTAGCTTTGCTGCCGAGCGGTTCGGTCGTTTTGCGACCGTTACGCTTCGCTCGCCCAAAAAAATACACGTGGCGAGCGAAGCGAGCCAATTACCAACAACACCCTCTCTACATCACCCCAAAAAACACTTGGAATAACCAACCAGTCCAAGTGTTTCTTCTGCCAATGGTTTCTCCATGGGGGTGGGAGTTGAAGAAACAACTTCCGTGGAAGACATCCCAATTGTATATTTTCTGCAGACAAATTGAGAGGGTGCGTTCCTCTCTTCAACACTCCAAAAAACACGTGAAAGGACCGATCACTTCACGTGTTTCTTCTGCCAACCGTAATCCATAGGGGAATGGGTAGAGTTGCAGAAACAGCTTTCCTTAAAGACCAATTGAGAGGTTGTGTTTCCTCTCCACTGAACCCCATTTTTTGTGTGCATATATCATGTATTGCTTCCTCTATTTATCTCTTGAAACGCACACACACACACAGCGACGATGGCGAAAGGTTCTTCTCCCTTCCTGGGATTCGGCATGGGCGTTGGCAGCGTCAACGTCTGCAACAGCCAAGACCAAACGTTTTACTGCCAGTTCACCCGCGTGTTCCACATGTTCTTGATGACCCTGATCATCGGCTACGTGGCGTACCTTGTATACGTGATGTTTTTGTCGAAGCACGTAAACAAACTGTTTGCCAGCAAGGGACGGTGAACGCGTTCACGGCGTCCGGGTGCCGCGTAAGGCCGACAGCAAATCCGTGATGTCGACCGTGTATTCAAAACTGGAAATGTTGAAGGGACCGGCGGACCCCTCGTTCTGGGCGTCTGCTGCAGACGGCGTGGTGGATGCCGCCGCCGCTGCCGTTCGTGTGGCGTGGGGAGGGGTCGCTTCGCTCCCCTCGAGCACATCCGAAATGGAATGCACCAGCGATTCCGCGACTTCTTCCACTATGCGGCTGATGGCGGCAGAATTGGTCGGGGGCGCAACAAAATCCCCAACCAGTCGAGAGGTGGTGGTGGTCGCCGCCGTACCGGCGGCAGGGAATGCCGCGGCGGTCGCTGGCAACGGATGGATGCGGCAAATGGGGCACCGCCGGTTTTGTCGGAACCAGGTGCGCAGGGCGTCGGGATCGAAGACGTGTCCGCACCGATTTATCTGCAGGACATTTTGTCCCACCGTGAAATTGGCCCACGTGATGGGGCAACGAGTTTCGTTCATGCTGTTGTCGTAGGGGACCAGTTGCGTCGCGCGTTGGATGTCGAGGGGGGAGAACCCGTCGGTGGCAGTGGAGGTCGTTGCCATCTGGAAAAGAGGGGTCCACTGGGACTGCTGCTGCCGCGGTTGGTGTGGTAGTGGGGTTGGTGGCTGCATGTAGCGAACGTAAGGGTTGGCTGCTCGACCTGTCGGAAGCGTCGACGAAGCGGCGTTGTCGACGTAGGGGTTAAACGAGCCGTAATGGGTAGCACGGTCGTGTTGCATTTCGGTCTCCAGCAAACGCAACACGGTGTTGGTAACGTGGCTATGTTGCGAGAGGGCGCGTTCCAGGAGCTGGATGCGACGCGCACGGGTCGCGTTCCGTTGTTGAATTTCCTGTTGGATCATCCTCTCGTAGCGCTGGGACGAGATCTCTGCGTCCGTTCGGTTGTTGCCGTTGCGTCGCTGGTGATCGCCACGGCGTTGCGAATGGCTTCCACTCGTTGAAAAATCCATACTAAAAAAAAATGAATATAAAGAGCGTCGCGGACATGTGTTTATGTCTGTTGTCTCTGCAGAAACAATAGAGACAACAGCCCCTTCTTGTCGTTATGGAGTTTCGTCCGGGTCCATCGCTGCCGCCGCCCGGCCTGGTCAATTTAGGAAACACCTGTTTTATCAATTCGTGCCTGCAGGTGCTGCACCAAATCAGTGCGTTCGATGTGGTCCAATCGTCCTTTCGCGAGCACCTCCGGTCCCAAGAGTACCCCGAGGACGCCCATTTGATGGTCGAGTGGCTGCAGTTGCGGTACCAGTCCTTGCATTTTGACGGGCCCACCCCGGGGGCCATCCACCCCATGAATATGTTGCGTGCGGTCCATGCGGCGGCACGGAAACACCAACGCAGTCTGTTTGCCTCCTGGGGGCAGCAGGACATGCCGGAGTTTTTGCTGTTTCTGGTGGAGTGTTTGCACCGCAGCATCGCACGCCCCGTGCGCGTGGAGTTTCACGTCCCGGAGGGCGCGTCGGAGGACGACGTCATGGTGCGTTGCTGCCGGCGAATGCAGCGGCTGTACGAAACGGAGTATTCGGAATTTTATCCTCTCTTTTACGGGATGTCGGTGTCGTCGGTGCTCTCACCGACCACGTTGCAATCGATGTCGGAACCGGTTGTCGACGAGTATTTTGTGCTGAACTTGCCGATTCCTGTGGCCCCCTTGGGCAACAGTGCTGGTGCTGGTGCGGCTACGCGTGGCCACCGGGTGTCCTTGCTGGACTGCCTACGATTTTTCACGCACCCCGAGCCGGTGTCGGACTGGAAAAACAGCGCGGGTGTGCCGACGCCGGCGTTGAAGCAGATCCAGTTTTTAAGTTTTCCGAGGATTTTGGTGGTTGCCTTCAAACGGTTTTCGAACAACCAGCAGAAAAACGGTCAGATGATCGATTTTCCGCACGAAATGGACCTCTCGGAGTTTGTCGTGTTCTCGCGCGAGTCGACGGACGCAGCAGAAGTCTATCACTACCGGCTGCAGGGAGTGGTGAACCACATGGGCACCGTCAGTGGCGGACACTACACAGCCTTTGCCCGGAAACCCCATTCGGACGACTGGTTTCTCTTCGACGACGAGACGGTGACGCCAGTGGCGCCAAATTTAGTCATCACCGAACACGCCTACTGCCTCTTTTACCGCAAACAATAAAGGGGGCTGCCGCCCCCTCTTACACCCCTGCTTTTGAAGCCCCCTCTTACATCCCTGCTTTTGAAGCCCCCCTCTTACACCCCTGCTTTTGAAGCCCCTCTTACACCCCTGCTTTTGAAGCCCCCTCTTACACCCCTGCTTTTGAAGCCCCCTCTTACACCCCTGCTTTTAAATGGGGATGGGGGGTGCACAAATGAGGAGGAAATCTTCATGCACTATAATATAGTTTGCGAGTGGTGAATTGCACAATTGCATAGAATTTTGGTGTCCCTCTCTTCCCCATGACAACAACCAGTACGGAGAGCACCAGCTCATCCTCGGGTGACGACAAGAAAACCACCTACGCCAGCGGGAATACAGGAAACCAAACCGCGGATGCCAGTGGCAACAAGGCCGCGACGACCACCACCACTACCACAAATACCAATGCGTTTCCGGATATAATGACCATTTTGAATAATTCGAACGCCATGTTGGTGATTTGGTTCCTGCTGGTGTATTTCGTCATCTACCTCCTGCTGAATGTCTTGCGCGGAAGCTCCGGAGCGCAGCAGGGCATCGTGAAATGGTTCGACGTGGCCGTGTTGATGAGTGCCCTCGTCTACATGGTCGTGGTGTTCTTTTCGCAGTCGGACAGCGACAAGGCGGCAATGTTGACGGCCTTCTACGAGGACATCAAAAGCTACCTGAACACGCCGACGTCGGCGTTTTCCGTCGGGTTTTTCATCGTGGTGTTGTACGTGTTTGTGTATGTGGTGGGGCTGCCGATGGACAGCAGCAAACCCGTGTCGATCGCCATCGTGGAAAACGCGGCCTGGCTGTTGTTGCTGGCCGTTTTGGCGTCCACCTTCTTTTCGGCGTTTTTGCAGACGACCTTGACGGATCTGTTGGATCGCCTCTTCAACCGGACCACGCCGGCGGCGAGCGACGAGGCGGCCGACAAAGCCACGGCTACCGACAGCAGCGGAAACAAGGAGGAGGTGTTCAACATTGCGAACAACATGTACACGTACGACGACGCACAATCGGTGTGTGCCTCCTTCGGCGGGCGCTTGGCGACCTACGACGAGGTGGAAACCGCCTACAACAACGGCGGCGAGTGGTGCAACTACGGCTGGTCCGACGGCCAAGCGGCGTATTTTCCCACGCAGAAAGATACATGGAACAAACTGCAGAAAAATGAATCGACCAAACACGCTTGCGGACGTCCCGGCGTGAACGGCGGCTACATCGCCAACCCCAACGTGCGTTTTGGGGTCAACTGCTTCGGCGTGAAACCCGCCCCGAGCGAGAGCGATTTAGCCGAACTCAACAAACCCGGGAACAACGTGCCGAAAACGCCCGAAGATGCTTTGCGTGAAAAGAAAATCCAATTCTGGAAGGACAACCGGGACAAATTGCTCGACATCAATGCGTACAATTCGCGCAAATGGTCGCAGTTCTAATGTAGGGAAACCTACGGTTTCCCCTACGACCCCTTCCCTTTACGCCCCCTTCCCTTTACGCCCCCTTCCCTTTACGGCCCCCTTCCCTTTACGATCCCTTCCCTTTACGACCCCTTCCCTTTACGATCCCTCTCTCCTACGGTTCACGGGCGGGCGGGGAAATGCGTGTGGTTAATTTGTAACCACATGCATACAAAGAAAAAAGGCAAAAGAAAAACACACGTCCACGTATTTTTATCCCCTTGCGTTGCCTCCATGGACATCTCGGATTTGTTGAAAAACGAAGAAGTGCAGCGCTATGTGAAGCACTCCACGAAAACCGTTTCCACCATGATTTACAACGAAATCTATCCCTATGTGTGGTTGATTTGCATATACAGTGTCCTGCTGTTCCTGATGGTGTTGTTGAATTTCGTGTGGCTGATCCGGCTGGTGTCATCGCATAACAACAACCAATCGTTTCCACCCTACCCATACAGCGAACTGTTTGGCTGCATGTCCCCGTCGTCCTCCTTCGCGTCCGCCGTGGACGACCCGTGAGTTTGTGCGCCCGCTGGTCAGTTCTCCATGTCCGCCAAGAGGAAGGAGTCCAGCTGTTCCTGCAACCACTGCTTGTCGCTGGCACTCAAAAACGGGGCGACGGCGCCGTCGGGGGGACCGGTGTGCGCCAAGGTTGATGCGTCGTGCAAATCGTTGTTCAGCAGGGGCGCAGCGGACACCTGCAGCTGGTCCATCCAGGCCTTGTATTTGGCGGCTTGGAACTCGGCCACATGTTTGGTTTTTTGGACGGTGTAGTTGTCCCGGAAATGGTTCCACAGGGATTGACCGATGGCAATCGCCAGCAGCGAAAGCACAATGTACAATACAACGGTGTTCCACATGGTGCGCAGAGGGCGTGCGTTCAGGGGTGGGGGTGGTGGTGAATAGGTAGAGGCTTCCCCTTGTATTCGTTTGCCAGAAACGTATACAATGTAAACGAATTTCTTTTGGGTTTTTTGTTACGTGGCGTGCGCATAATCGGGGAGGGCGTCGAGGTTGGTGCCGTATTTGCGCACCGTGGCCACATCCAACTGTGCAGCCGCGGCGACATCCATCCTAAATTGTTGAAAAAGGGGAAAATTCAATTGCTTCTGCGGCGTGTGAGCGTGCACGTTGCGTGCAATCATGCGGTACAGTTTGAATCCTTCGTAGCGGTCCTCGCCGTTCGGTCGGTACAACATGTGCTTTCCCTGGTCGTCCAAGCACCAGCGGTAGATGGTCTCCTGGAAGGGCGTCAACGTCTCGGGTGTTTCGTAAGGAAACACGACGTCGAACAAGGAACACCCGAGGCGGCAAAGGTCAAAACTGAAATTGACTTCGACGCGGCGTTTGTTGGGATCGAAAAACGGTTCGGTGTTGTACTGCAAAAAGGCGTCGCCGTTGGGCGCGAAGCAATCGCTGGCGTACAATTGGCCGGCGTATTGGAAGGTCGCACGGCCAAAGTCAATGATTTTGAACAGGTATCCGTAGGTGGGCACGCGGTAGAAGTGGTCGTTGTACTTGTAAAACACGTATTCCGCGTCGGTTTTCACGTACATGATGTTGTCGGAATGCAGGTCGTTGTGCGAAAAGTGGAAAGTCTTTTGGAAGGCCAACAGCGCCATGATCACCTGCATGAGGGCGGCGGTGGCGCTTTCTTCCGTCAGGGCTTTGGCGAAAAACAGACTGGTCAACGTGCCTTCGCATTTTTCCAAAAAAATCAAGTTGGCCGGAAAGTTGTCGATGTACACGTATTCGCTGATGTCCTCGTCTTCACTGTCGTCTCCGTCTTGGTCCTCTTCGCTGTCGTCTCCGTCTTGGTCCTCTTCGCTGTCCTCTTCGCTGTTGTCTCCGTCTTGGTCCTCGTCCTCATCGTCGTCCTCGTCCTCGTCCTCGTCTTCGGTAAAAACAGTGTCGATGTCAGAATCGTAGTCAACGCCAGGTCGCTTCAGGATTACTTTTTCCTCTTTATCCAGCAAAGAAAGGTCGGCGTCGCACACCAAATCGGCGTCTTCGACGGAATGGACGGAGGAGGAAGAGGAAGAAGACGAGAGGACAACAACGGGTTCTGCTGCTTCCACCTCGTCGACGGCGTGCACGTCCAACCCGACGGACACGTCGGACAGGGACATGATTTGCAGGGGTTTTCGGTGCGAGCGCGACCAATTTTCCTCCACCAAAGAGAGGTCGGACGACAGCTTGAACATGCTGCCCAGATGGGTTTGGAAAAAATCGTTCCGTAGCAGGTGTTCGAGCTCTGCGGTGACGTTGCATTTGAACTGTTTCTGCAGGGCCAAATACGACCCGAAAAAGTCCAGCGCGTTGAAGACATTGTGGGTGTGCAAGAGCTGGCTGCTCAAGTAGCAAAAGAATCCGTCGACGTAGGCCGCGTTGTGTTTGTTCAAGACTTTGGGGTCGCAAGCGGACTCGTTGGCCAAGGTCGGCAGCGTGCGGAGCATGGCCAACTGTTCGGCGGTGGCGTGCGATCCGTTGAGGAATCCAAACACGTCCACGAGCGGCGCACTTTTGACGAAAAATGGCGTGTCAGGGGCGGCAGGGTCAAACGGACGTGGATGGTTCAGACCAACCCGGTTGTAGTTCGAATCGTTGAGCACAAAGAACTCTTTGTAGAGAGGACTGTACGGTTGGCAGGAGGTGACATCAAAGGGATTGTATCCTTGTGCGCGGTCGGCGTCGGTAATCAGGCCACTGTCGGCATAAATAACGGCTAAAGAGGCCACATCGAGAGGCTTGATTTTGCGATAATGCAATTGGAACATGGCTTCGTGTGGAAGGTGGTGGCGACACAGAAGGACGATCGATCGGTCGCACAGGCAAAATAAGGGGTGATTTACGTGGAAATCTGGTTTGTTGCGGCGTATATTTAGGGAAAAAGACTATTGGTTCCGGCAAACAAACGTACTCCGGCAGAAACCACTCCTCCGGCGCAGCGGGAAAAAAAGAGTATTTTTAATGTGCGAATTATATAAGTCCATTGAACAGTTGTTACCTCTGCGAAACATTCAACCTCTGGCCCACCTTTTTTTTAACAAATGTCCACGGATTTGCAACGGATGAATTTGGATCTCCGCAAATTCGACATGCGGTGGATCACGTTTCAGCCCAACGAAAACAAGGGTCCCGTGATTGTGCTGATTGGCCGCCGCGACACCGGCAAATCGTTTTTGGTGCGTGACTTGTTGTATCACCACCAAGACGTGCCGATCGGACTGGTGATCTCCGGCACCGAAATCGTCAACAATTTTTATTCGCAGATTGTGCCGAAACTGTTCATTCACCAGAAATACAGTTCGGTGTTGATCGACAAAATCTTGCGGCGACAGCACCAAGTGGTGAAGAAGTACAACACGGAAATGGCGACGTACCGCCGTTCGACGTTGGATCCGCGCGCCTTCGTGATTTTGGATGACTGTTTGTTTGACCAAAGCTGGGCGCGCGACGAATTGATGCGCATGTTGTTCATGAACGGGCGCCACTGGAAGGTCATGTTGATCATTACGATGCAGTACCCACTCGGTGTGCCGCCCGCGTTGCGCACGAACATTGACTACGTGTTCATTCTGCGTGAACCGTCCATGGGCAACCGCCGGCGCATTTGGGAAAATTTCGCGAGTATGTTTCCCACGTTGGAGCTGTTTTGTTCCGTGATGGACCAGACGACCGAGAACTACGAGTGTTTGGTGATCCACAACAACGCCAAATCGAGCCGCATCAACGAGCAAATCTTTTGGTACCGTGCCGAAAACCGTCCCGCGTTCAAGTTGGGCAGCAAGGAATTCTGGGAAAAATCGAAGGAATTGTGCGACGACGACAACGCCGACGAAGAGTTCGATGCCAGCAGAGCCAAAAAGAAAGCCGGTCCGTCCGTCGTGGTCAAGAAAAACACATGGTGAGTAGTAGGCAACATCTTACCTATACGATGTTGCATACGAAACGTGCAATCATCCGCTGCACACGATCCCCGTTTGTCGGTCTCATGGGGATGTGGCGTCGGCATCGGCATCGGCATCGGCGCCGTTGTGGTTGGTTTGGCCGTTGAGCAAGGCGTCCTTCAGCGCTTGGGCGTGGACGTTGCGTTCGTCCTCGTCGGCGACGTCGCGGGCATCGAAGTCGACGTTTTCTTTCACGCCCACGAGGTTGCCGGCGTCGTCCACCGTCTGGGTGAGTACGTTGCCGCTCTTTTTAGCCAGTTCCAGATTGTCCTGAATGGCCTTCTTCTTGGCTTCGCGCACGCGGTTGTCGAAGGACTGTTTAGCGAGTTCTTCGTTTTTGAGCTTTTCCTTGTGCAATTGGTTCAATTCTTCCTCCATGAATTCGACGCGGCCGGTCTTGTAGGCGTCCGGATCCCAAGGCACCCACGTGCCCACCGGTCCCACGAAGATGTCGTGGTGGGGGTCCTTTTCGCGGAGTTTTTTGCAGTGCATTTCGGCCTCTTCTTGGGTGTTGAAGTTGCCGCGGCACTTGAATCCGCGCACCGAGGTTTGGAAGGCGTGTTCGCGGTTGAACTGCAGGGTCAACGCTTCTTCGTTTTTGTCGCAGAAGGTACGGAAGTGGCTCTGAAAGTCGGTCTCGCGGAGCTTGGTTTGTTCCGCGACGACGAATTCGTTGTAGTCGGTGAGGACGGTATCCAACGAGAGGTTGTACTTGTAGGCCGCGAAATTCAAGAAATCGCCGAATTTAGACATTGCGGTCTGGAATTCCCACTGCTTCAAAAACTCCTCGAACAAAAATCCCTCGCGCTTTTTCAATATGTTTTCGGGGGAAACAAACGAAACGCACATGAATTTCTGGCCCGCGATGGGCGCGTCTTCGTCGCACAAATCCACGTATTTAGGGTTGGGTTTGCCGTTGGGCAAGGTTTTTCGTTCAAACGTCTCCGTCGACGCAACAGAAGCAGAAGCAGACATATTCGGAAATTCAACCCAAAAAAACACAAATCTTACGCGTGGCATGGAAGCCTTACAGAAAAGCGGTTTAAGTGGTTTTTCCGCAGAAACAGTGGACGTTGTGTGATTTTTGGACCTCTCTTTGGATTTGATAAAAGGCCAAAGGAAAAAGGATGGGGGAGGGGGGATGCCGTTTTTACGGTCTTTCCCCCCCCTGAGGAAGATCCTTTAGCCAATGCATCTTCGTGGAAATAAATATTTTATTTTAGTATAATATACGTTTTCCAAAACAGACCCCCTTCTGCCACCAAAAACCCTCACCGCAACCATGAGTGTTATTGACGCCGCTGAATTTGTCCGCCGTGCCATCAAGTACATCATCGAAGGTTTGGTCGTTGCCATCGCCGCATACGCCATCCCCAAGGCCGGCAAGTTGAATGTCGAGGAAGTATCGATCATTGCCTTGACCGCCGCTGCCACCTTCGCCGTCTTGGACGTGTTCGTTCCTGCCATGGGCAGCTCCGCCCGCAACGGTGCTGGCCTCGGCATCGGCTTGAACTTGGTCCGCTTCCCCGGTGGCTTCTAAGTAGGGACACAAGGCAGGCGCGCAGTGCCTGCCCGCCTTAGGAACCTACGGTCCAAGGCCGCGAAGCGGCCGAGGTGCTGGCGCCGAAGGCGCCGTGCCCCCTACGACCCCTTCCCTCTTTTAAATCCCACCCTACGACCCCTTCCGTGGACCCTCAAAACCCTCTGCCTGTGTGAGAGGGGAGGGGGGTCCAAAAAAGAATAAATTATTTCGTTCGCAGACAAAACAATTTATTCACCTTGTTTCTTTATCTTGTTTTTCGTGTAGAATAGCAGGAAAATAGACTTATAGCATATACTCCACGTGCCTTGTTTTCCGCTTGTACAATTGACCCGCACCGCATGGTAAAACGAGCTCTTTTGATCGGTTGCAACTACCAAGCCGTGCCCCAGGCCCGTCTCTACGGTTGCATCAACGACATCGTGGCCGTCCGCAACGTGTTGGTCGACGCCTACGGCTACCCCGTCAACAACATTGTGCTGTTGCGCGACGACGTGCCCGCTAACAAAGCCGCGTTGCCCACCCGCGCCAACATTTTGGCTGCCATGGACGCCGTGTTGACCGCATCGAACAACGCCAACGACGAGGTCTGGATCCACTACAGCGGCCACGGCACCCAAGTCCGCGACACCAACGGCGACGAACCCGACGGCGCCGACGAAGCCATCGTCCCCTGCGACTTCACCACCGCCGGCATGATCACCGACGACACCCTCTTCGATTTGCTCAACCAAAAGGCCAAGTGCCGCGTGCTCCTGTTTTTCGATTCCTGCCACAGCGGCAGCGTGTGCGACCTCCAGTACAACCGCAACTTCCAAAACGGCACCGTCGTCTCCAACGTTCTCCCCAACCGCGCGATCAGCCGCAACCCCAACATCACCCTCCTGAGTGGCTGCCGCGACCCCCAGACCAGCGCCGACACCTACAGCGCTGTGCAAGCCCTCGGCGTCGGCGCCTTCACCAACGCGCTCCTCGAATGCCTGCGACAAAACGACCACAATGTCGACATCAAAAAACTGCACGTCGATGTCTGCGTGTATTTGCAATCGTCCGGCTACGACCAGGTGCCCGCCCTGTCCAGCAGCGCCAGCGTGCCCACGTACGCCTTCGTCCGCAACAACATTGCACAAACCTTGCGGTTACCCACGCCCGTTCGCCCCGCGCCTTATTCCGTGTCGCAAACCGTGTTTGCGCCCGTGAAACCCATGCAGTTCACGACCCCACCCAACAAGAAAACCATGCCCCCTCCGGCATCCACACCGAAGACCGTGCACATGATGACATCGGTCATGCACGACGTGCTGTCCCTGCAGCAGCGATTGCAGTGAAACATTGTTTTGTTTTTTTGGAGCGGACGCAGTCGCCTCTCCTCGTTATAAACAACACAATGCAGGATTGGATTGGCTCAGGCGGATGGTTTCTTCAACCAAAACCGGTTGTAATCGTGCGGGTACTGCAACAGCAACTCCTCTCCTTGTTGGATGTCGCGTTTCGCAAACAATGCACGCAAACGCAGTTCGCAATTGGCTTTGCCGGGCAATTCGTTGATGTAATTCACCAGATTGCGGGATTTGTACGGCTCCTCCTTCGCCACCAAAATTTTCCAGATGCGGCGCATCGGATAGGTATGCAGGGAATTCGTCTTGTATTCGCCGTACCTCTCTTTAAAAGTTTTCCACTTCATTTCTTCGCCGTAATAATCCGCGATTTTCGTTCCGCGGGGAATGTCTTTCTTGGCGAAGACACCGAGCCCCTCGATCGGCGACCGCTTGATGATTACCCATTCATTGTCTTTGGTGGCGGCGTCTTGCGGTCGGCGCCGCCGTCTCGTTGCGGTCCGGGCGCCGCGTGCGGCGCGACGTCGTTTTGTGGCCGTCGGCATAGCGGGTTTCAAAATCGAGAGGGTGAAGAACACTCCGTATACCATGTGCTTGGGTTTTGTTTTTGCAGGAAAATAAGTAAAAAAAATGGGGCAGGTTGGTGGTGTTGAGGTTGGGTGAAGGGGGTGGTGTTTACAAGTCGTAGTAGGGACTGTCGCCAATTTTCATGCCGCAGTACTGGGTGGGTTCGTTCTTGTAGTCCTGCGGTTGGTGAATGCCGGCTTCTTCGGCTTTTTCCAACAAATACTTGAAGTTTTGCCAGAAATCGGATTTGTGGCCGACGGATTCTGTAGCGATGTGCGACAATTCGTGGATCGCCACAAAGGTCAGTGTGTGCTCGTCGATCATGTTGTCCTCTCCTTTTTTCGTTCGGTTCAAACAGAAGGCCAACTTCTCGCCCTTGTTTTCGCTGTAGGCCGTGTACTCACTGGTCGGCAGCGTCTCCATGAACTTTTTCGGGTTGAACCCGTTGACCAACCGTTGAACGCGCGGGTCGTCGGGTTCGGTTTCCCGGCAGAATTGCACGAGATCTTTGCATTTGTTGCAGACGGTGGCCAACAAGTCCGCCGCGTCCTGCAACCGTTCCCTCTCCCGAACGCAGTATTTGTTGCCGTCCACGGTGGACACGATGCACTTCAACTGGAAATCGTCGTCCTGGAAATAAATGTAGATGCACGCGCCTAAAACCAAACAGACAATGGCGTACACGATGGTGTCTTGCCGATCCAGCCAGCCCATGTGTATGATGTGTATGTAAAAGAGAGGAGGATATAAGCCCAACCATATATTATTGTAGGGGATGATTTTGCCGTGAGCCCAAATTTAATTTCACCCGACTCCGTTTCTCTCACTGGCCAACACCAGCATTCGGGACGCCTAACAACAAGGAAAATGAGCAATGAAGAGGAGGACACAAAGGAACTTTGTCCCATTTGCCTGGCGAAACCGGCGAACTGTACCACCGAATGCCACCATGGCTACTGCATGTCTTGCTTATACGCCATCAAACGATGTGCTATTTGCCGTCGTTCCCTGGTTGGCGACGCGGTTCGATCCAAAATTCTTGCAAAACGTAAAGAGGTTGTCGACCGCTTGGGTCCCTCAAGGACCATGAGCAAAGAACGATGGGAACAGATTCAACTCGTGAACAATGAGTTGACGATCCGTTATCTGTCCAGGATTGATGTTGCAAGCACTATTTTCAAGGAGTGTAAGCGCGGGCGACCAATCCACGACGACGACGTAATTCTTCCGTCGGAGCCTTTGAATTTTATTGCTGAAGCAACATTGATAGTGGATAACGTGAATGGCCGCTGCCGTTGGTGACTCCGAAGAAGATTGAATGTGTGTTGTCAGTAACAGTAAAATATGTTTGTTTTTTTTGGTTTTTTTTCGAAAAACAAACAAATTTGTTCACAGCAGCAGGGTGTTGTGCTAAGGGAAGCAACGACGACGACCTCTGGTGTAGGTTTTGGCGTTGCGGCGGCCCTTTCGGTGGCGACGGGTTTTCTTGCGACGGCCGCCG
>JACCEB010215170.1_pt1 | contig 34874 bp, 34 predicted proteins | sample 7454761 | NCBI WGS metagenome assembly JACCEB01 (sample SAMN15323454, study PRJNA562643) | freshwater metagenome | isolation source: river surface water | place: USA:Blue River Watershed | collected 2017-08-18
CGCTCGTATCAAAACAGTAGTAGCAGCGTAAATAGGGCCCGCAGATGGTTTCACTCGACCAAGTTGTCGAGGATGCCAAGCGGGACTTCGAAGGAGCCGCCGACTCGGCGGCCCTCGAAGACGCCAAGGCACGCTACCTCGGTAAATCCGGAATTCTCACAGAGCGTCTTAAGTCGCTAGGTGCGTTGGAGCCTGAGGCTCGTAAAGCGGCCGGTGCCGAAATCAATCAAGTTAAACAAGCCGTCGAAGCAGCGCTGACCGCACGTCGTCAGGCGTTGGCGGATGCTGTATTACAAGCTCGTTTAAGTGCAGAGGCCATTGATGTCACCATGCCAGGTCGTGGTCAAGACGTAGGCAGTTTGCATCCAGTGATGCGCACTTGGGAGCGCGTTGAGCAAATTTTTAGATCGATTGGCTTTGATGTTGCTGATGGTCCAGAAATCGAAAACGATTGGTTCAATTTCACAGCGCTCAATAGCCCAGAAAATCATCCAGCCAGGTCCATGCAAGACACTTTCTATGTCGAAGGTGTGGATGAACAAAATAAACCATTGTTGTTGCGTACGCACACCAGCCCCATGCAAGTTCGTTACGCCAGCGCACATGTGGCTAAATATTCCAAAGATGCGGTGATGCCACCGATTAAGGTGATTGCACCTGGGCGCACGTATCGTGTGGACAGTGATGCGACTCATTCACCGATGTTCAATCAGGTAGAAGGTTTGTGGATTGCCGAAAGTGTTTCTTTTGCCGATCTAAAGGGTGTTTACACCGACTTCTTAAAAACTTTCTTTGAGACGGATGCGATTCAAGTGCGTTTCCGTCCATCGTATTTCCCATTCACAGAACCGTCTGCGGAAATTGACATGGCCTTTGGCTCTGGCAAATTAGCAGGACGCTGGTTAGAAATTTCTGGTGCAGGTCAGGTTCATCCCACTGTATTGCGTAATATGGGCTTAGACCCCGAGCGATACATTGGTTTTGCTTTTGGATCCGGTCTTGAGCGTTTGACCATGTTGCGTTACGGCATTGACGATTTGCGTTTGTTCTTTGAAAACGACATTCGTTTCTTGTCTCAATTCCCCGCTTAATTCAGACTGAGCAACTACTATGCAATTTTCAGAATCTTGGCTCAGGCAATACGTTAATCCTGATTTAACCACCGAAGAGTTGTCGCATGCTTTGACCATGGCAGGTCTTGAAGTTGAAGAAACTCGACCTTTGGCTCCGGCTTTTTCTCAAGTGGTGGTCGCAGAAATATTAGAGGCCACGCAACATCCTGATGCAGACCGTTTGCGCGTATGCAAGGTCAATGCAGGTGGCGATACTTTGCAGATTGTTTGTGGTGCACCCAATGCGCGCGTGGGTATCAAGATTCCTTGTGCCTTGGTTGGTGCGCAATTACCACCAGCTGAAGAGGGTGGCAAACCTTTTGCCATCAAATTAGGCAAGTTGCGTGGGGTTGAGTCACAAGGCATGTTGTGCTCAGGCAATGAACTTGGTATTGGTCAAGATTCTGAGGGCATCATGGAGTTGCCAGCGGATGCCCCCGTGGGTCAGAACATTCGTGAGTATTTAAAGTTAGACGATACTGTTTTCGTTATTAAATTAACTCCCAATAAAGCCGACTGTTTATCGATTCTGGGTGTGGCGCGTGAAGTCGCCGCGATTACGGGCGCCAAACTATGTGCCCCAAAGATTGAAGCGCAAAAAAGCAGCATTCAAGACCAACTCAAAGTCACAGTAGAAGACAAAGACCTCTGCGGTCGTTTTGCCGGCAGAGTCATTAAAGGTGTCAACGCCAAAGCCAAGACTCCTGATTGGATGGTTCGTTGTTTAGAAGGTGCAGGTCAGAGAAGTATTTCTGCCTTGGTGGATATTTCAAACTATGCCATGTTGGCGATTGGCCAACCAACCCATGTATTTGATTTGAACAAAATCAAAGGTGACCTCAGCGTTCGTTGGGGTCGAGATGGCGAAGAGTTAGAGCTCTTGAATGGCCAGACTGTCTCTGTGGCGCCATTGAATGGTCAAGGTGTCGGAGTGATTGCTGATGCCAATGGTGTAGAAAGTATGGCAGGCATCATGGGTGGTAACCCAAGCTCTGTCACACTAGATACGCAAGATATTTATGTCGAATCTGCTTTCTGGTGGCCCACAGCCATTCAAGGTCGTGCCAGAAGATTTAATTTTTCAACCGATGCAGCGCATCGTTTTGAGCGGGGTGTAGATCCACAGGGCACAGTTGATGCTTTGGAATATTTAACCAGTTTGATTGTGCAAATCTGTGGTGGCCAAGTTGGTCCAGTCGATGATCAGATCATCAACTTGCCAAAGCGTGCGGATGTGCGTTTGCGAGTGGCCAGAGCTCAAAAAGTTATTGGTGTGCCATTGACAGCGGATGTGATTGCCACACTCTTTGATCGCATTGGTTTGCAGTACCAACGTGAAGGCAATGACGCTTTTGTGGTCAAAGCCCCAAGTCATCGCTTTGATATTGAAATCGAAGAAGACCTGATTGAAGAAGTCGCAAGACTTTATGGTTTTGAAAATATTCCAGCTAATCCGCCGGTGGCAGAGCAACGCATGCAGGGCACTCAAGAACCCAAGCGTGGGATTCATAAATTGCGACATGCGATTGCCGCAAGGTCTTATCAAGAAGTCATGAACTTTGGTTTCATTGACGCTGACACAGAAGAAAAATTAGCGGGTAATACCCATCCAATCAAGGTGCTCAATCCCATCGCCAGCCAATTGTCGGTGATGCGCAGTAACTTAATCGGTGGATTGGTACAAAACCTCAAACAAAACCTTAACCGTAAAGCCACACGTGTTCGTTTATTTGAAGTGGGTCGCGTGTTTCATCGCAACCCCGAAGCGAAAGTGGGTGAGTTGAGTATTGCCGGATATGATCAACCCATGCATGTGGCCGGTTTGGCGTATGGTCCAGCTCTGCCAGATCAATGGGGGGTTCCAAGTCGTGCAGTGGATTTCTTTGATGTCAAAGGTGATTTAGAAGCTTTATTGGCACCCTTAGAGTTCAAAGCCAAACCATTGAATCATCCAGCCTTGCATCCTGGGCGCAGCGCTGAATTAAGCATTAAAAAACGGGGTCAAGAAATCACTTTGGGTTTAATCGGTGAGTTACATCCACGCTGGCAGCAAGCGTATGATTTGCCGAGTCCCCCAGTTGTTTTTGAGATTGATTGGGCGGTGATTCAGGAGATTGGCTTGCCTGCGATTGGCGCTATCAGTAAATTCCCCGTCGTGACTCGAGATTTGGCTGTGGTGGTCAATCAGTCGGTTACTGTGGCGCAATTGATGGATGCCATGAAATCATCCAAGCAGCCGTTAATTAAGCAAATTGATTTATTTGACGAATTTAAGCCAAGCGCCGGTCGGATGGGTGGTATGGCGGAAAATGAGAAGAGTTTGGCATTTAGGATTACTTTGTCAGACGAATCAGGTACATTACAAGATGCACAGATTGATCCAGTCATTTCTGCTTTGCGTGACGCCATGAGCGTAAAATGCCAAGCAAGAATGCGTTGAACTTTATTAGTTATTTAAGCAGTGATTAAAAGTAAAAAAGCGGAGAGCTAAGATGAGCGAAGCCGGAACAATTACTAAAGCAGAATTATCAGACGCATTGTTCGATCAAGTGGGATTGAACAAGCGTGAAGCCAAGGACTTGATTGACTCTTTTTTTGAAACGATTGGTCGTTCATTGGAAGCGGGTGTTGACGTCAAGATTTCAGGATTTGGCAATTTCCAATTAAGAGAGAAATCCGCCAGACCTGGCCGCAATCCAAAAACTGGCGAGTTGGTGCCCATCTCTGCCAGACGTGTGGTCACATTCCATGCCAGTCAAAAGCTCAAAGACAAGGTAGATCCTAAGCTCTAACGAGTTTCATTTATGGAAAAGCATTCGAACGGCATGATTGCCGGGGAATCCCTCCCTCCAATTCCAGCGAAACGTTATTTCACGATTGGTGAAGTGGGGGAGTTGTGCGATGTGAAGCCTCATGTCTTGAGATATTGGGAGCAAGAGTTCAATCAACTCAAGCCTCAAAAAAGAAGAGGAAATCGTCGTTATTATCAGCACCATGAAGTGGTGTTGATTCGAAGAATCAGAGAGCTTTTATACGAAGAGGGCTTTACAATAAGCGGCGCTAGATCGCGTTTGGATGAGCTCAACCACAGTCATTCAGGCCAAGATTCAATTCGTGATGAGCTAATGGCCGTTCTTCGAATTCTTTCTAGTTAAGTTTCAAACAGTCGGGGCGTAGCGCAGCCTGGTAGCGTACTTGCATGGGGTGCAAGTGGTCGGAGGTTCAAATCCTCTCGCCCCGACCAAATTTCTAACTAATTAAAACTCACCTTTGACGGTTGTTAAGCCCAAAGCTTCCCAATCGAGCATGCCACCACGATAGTAGTAAATTTTGGTGGCTGGAAAACCATCGCGCACCATGGCATTGATGGCAAACGGACTTTGTGGGCAAACGGGACCATTGCAGAAGGTGTAAATCTTTTTGGCTTTGTTGCAATCCCATGGGGTCTTGGCACCAGCCACTTTCTTGCAACCCAACTCATCCATTCGCATGGCTACTTCTGTGTATGGGATACCGATTGAACCAGGAATGGTTCCTTTGACACGGTCATTTGAATCGCGCATATCAACTACCATGGATTCTTTGTCGCCAAGCGCCTGAATCATTTCGGTTTCAGTCACTGGAGTTACTCCAGCTATAGGCACCAAGGGTTGGAGTGTGCCACCGTTTTTTGCGCAAGTCGTCATCACGCGATTGATGGTGACTGGACCTTGACTGGTCTGAACGACCACTTCTTTTTTACCTTTGAAAATTTCTAAAGGGGTTCCTGGTGCAATGGTGGCTGCTTGAGCAAACACCAGTTGGCTAGCAAACAAGCTGATGCCAAAAATAAATAACTTTTTCATAAAGACCCTCAATATTTTTTATGTATTTTTATTAAAAAAAGTCATCATCAGCGTTTTTACTTGCTGGCACATTACTAATTACTGTTTATTCCTAATTGTTCCCCTTGATTCAATAGTTCGGGGATATCTTTTAAAAAAACAGATTCTTTTCATAAAAAATAACTATCATGTTCAATCAACTCAGCCAAAGAGCTTGATTACAAAAGGGGGTCGGATGAATAAAACATATTTTCTATTTCTTGCTTTGATTTCCTGCAACCTCTTTGCTCAGAATATTCCCACTCATGCTGAGGGACTGAATGAAGAACTCATTTCAGTGCAATTAAGAGATGGAGTTAGGCAAGAGGGTGTTTTGTCTTTGAAGAAGGGGTTTAACCATCCTTCTAAATTGGCGGTGATATTGCCGGGTTACCCATCAGTTGTTCGTCCCGTGGTTGAAAATAAAGTCATGGTGTCTTCTAAGCTAAATGGAAATTTTTTAATTCGAGCCAGAAGATTTTTAGTAGATGAAAGTCTTGCAACGTTGATTGCTGATTGTCACTCAGACAGCGGAGACTATTGTTCGAGCACTTACCAGGCATCTCCTCAGAGACATCAAGATATAGCGACCCTGATTTTGGAGGTGAAAAAGAAATTGCCTAGCATTCAGGAGGTATGGCTTGTAGGAACAAGCATGGGGACAATTTCTTCTTCATTTATGCCTTTGCATCAAAGTGGTTTTTATGCCGGAACCATTCACACTGCATCAATTACTGAACCTCACGCAAGAAATTCATATCGGGAACTGAGCAACTTTGATTACAAAAAAATAACTATTCCCCAAGTCTTTATTCATCATCAACAAGATCCATGCCATTTAACTACCTACTCAGGTGCCAAAGCGATTTCAGAAAAATATCAAGTGCCACTCGTCACTGTAAAAGGTGGGGAAGGGTTTTATGGTCCTGCATGTAACGCGCATACGGAGCATGGATTTAAGGGAAAAGAACGTGAAGTCATGCAGTTAATAAATCAATTCATTAAAACTGGCAAACTTAGTCAGCTAGATGTTAATTAAATCCCTCATAAGTATCAGTTTTTATTAAATATATAAGTAAATAATAAAAATTATAATAATTAGATATATATCATTATTAATAAATCCTTTATTTATTTAAAATAGTTGTTTATTTTTAAATAAATAGTTATTATTTAATGGCAATATTCAGTAAATGATTGAATATCACTTTTTTTAATAACAAATTTGGAGAATCAATGGCTACATATCAAGAGTTATTAGCTCAAAAAGAAGCTTTAGAAAAACAAATTATCGAAGCCAAAGCTCGTGAAAAATCAGAGGGTATTGCTAAAGCAAAAGCGATTATTGAACAATATTCACTGACTGCGAGTGATATTTTTGGTCGTAAAGGTCCTGCTGGTGCTCGTGGTGGAAAAGTTGCTGCTAAATACCGCAACCCAGCCACTGGTGAGACATGGACAGGGCGCGGTAAGGCTCCAAAATGGATTGAAGGTCAAGATCGCAATAAATTTGCGATTTAATCATTAGCAAATATATTGATTTGAGAGGGCCTATTATGAGGCCCTTTCGCATTTTTTGGCCAGGCAATCTAATATTAAGCTCTCAAGTTTCTGAGAAAATATTTGATTGAGTGAACCATTCTCTGCTAATAATTTATCCCGTTTATAGGATCGAATCATGGGATTATTTATGGGTTTTAAGTCCTTGACTGGCAAATCAGATTTGCTTTCAGGGAGCACCTTAAGAACCTGAGGATGCAACTTTAAGAACTCGGAGTCCACTAAAACTGTGATATGTCTTGTGTGGATGTTTTTATATAAATAATGAAGCAAATGAACCTGTTCAACCGGAGATATTTGCCAGTCCACATAAATCAAATCAGGGGCTAAAGACACCGCTTGCATCAAAGCGTCGAGGGTGTCATCGTATAAACGTAAATCTGGCGCGGATTTCCAGGTTTCGACCATCAATTGAAAGCTCTCAAATTGCTCTGCACGCCGAAAAATTGACAAAAGCATGTACTGATTGCCGCATTGCTCGCGAAGCCCCATCCGCCTTCTTTTGAGCAGTTGCTCTAAGGATGACATCAAGATCCGACGATGACCGCCTCGGGTTTTCCAAGCCAATAATTCGCCAGTTTCAACCATCTTTTGGACGGTACCTAGAGACACTTGGAGTTGACGCGCGCTTTGGCGAGTGCTCAAGTATTCCTTAGGATTTTCTGCTTTTTTAAGATCCATCGATTTCCTTTTTTCTTCTATGAAACGGAAATCCAATCGTAAAGTGAATTTTTTATTTTGAAAATCAGCCGTTTCTGATTTTCTTGTAGGAAATTTCTTACAAGAGTCTTGCTGGGAAAGCCTGATTTCATCAGGGAAAAGCCTAGATGCACCCGTAAACATTTGGGTTTAGAGTGACTCTTGTAAAAAAAGCTCGGCAAATAGGGGCTGAAAGTGTTAAGCTCTTGTTTACGGAGTTTCCTTCCGTTGCAATTACAACTCGTTCGCAATCCGCTAACCGGTGAAGCCGTGTCGCGGAAGGTTTTAACCCACTACAAATTCGGGATACCCGATGAAAGGTGAGCAATATGATGCAGTCCTACAGAGGTAGTTCATATCTCTTTGGCGGTAACGCCCCCTACGTAGAAGAACTCTACGAAGCCTATCTTGAAAACCCAGCGTCTGTTTCTGACTATTGGCGAGAGTATTTCGACAATGTTCAGCTCGTTCCTGCGGTCGATGGTTCAACCAAGCACGATGTGCCCCATGCGCCTGTGGTCAATGCTTTTGCTGAGCGTGCCAAGCAAGGTCCTATTCGTGTCATCAATGATTCTGCCGATTCAGAGTTAGGTCGTAAGCGGGTTGCTGTCCAACAGTTGATTGCTGCTCACCGCAACGTGGGTAATCGCTGGGCTGATTTAGACCCACTCAAGCGCACAGAGCGCCCCAATATTCCTGAGCTTGACCCATCCTTCTATGGTTTGGGTGATGCCGATATGGACATTGTGTTCAATACCAGCAACACATTCTTTGGTAAAGACAACATGACCTTGCGCGAGTTGCTACAGAACTTGCGTCAAACCTACTCTGGCACGATTGGTGCTGAGTTCATGTACATCACCGATCAAAAGATTAAGCGTTGGTGGCAAGAAAAGTTGGAAGCGGCCCGTGCCACTCCTAGCTTTACCCCTGAGAAGAAAAAGCAAGTCCTTGAGCGCTTAACAGCTGCTGAAGGTTTAGAACGTTATTTGCACACCAAATACGTGGGGCAAAAACGTTTCTCCCTAGAAGGTGGTGAGAGTTTCATTGCCTCAATGGATGAAGTGATTCGTGTGGCAGGTACTGCGGGCGTTCAAGAGATCGTCATCGGTATGGCTCACCGCGGTCGTTTAAACGTTTTGGTCAACACTTTGGGCAAGATGCCCAAAGACTTGTTTGCTGAGTTTGATCACACAGCTCCAGAAGATTTACCAGCGGGTGACGTGAAGTACCACCAAGGTTTCTCAAGCGATGTGACTACTCCTGGCGGTCCAGTTCATTTGTCATTGGCATTCAACCCATCTCACTTGGAGATTGTGAACCCAGTGGTGGAAGGTTCTGTGCGTGCTCGTATGGATCGTCGTGGTGATACAACTGGTTCTCAAGTCATGCCCATCTTGGTTCACGGTGACGCGGCGATTGCCGGTCAAGGTGTGGTTCAAGAAACTTTGGCGATGGCTGAGGTTCGTGGTTACTACACCGGTGGCACGATTCACATCGTGATCAATAACCAAATTGGTTTCACCACATCCGACCCACGCGACTTGCGTTCAACGCTTTACTGTACAGACATCCTCAAAACCATTGAGGCGCCTGTATTGCACGTCAATGGTGATGATCCTGAAGCCGTAGTATTTGCGACCCAGTTGGCCGTTGAATACCGCAACACCTTCAAAAAAGATGTGGCGATTGACATCATCTGTTTCCGTAAATTAGGTCACAACGAACAAGACACACCGGCTTTGACTCAACCGTTGATGTACAAAAAGATTGGTCAACACCCAGGTACCCGCAAGTTGTATGCCGATAAATTAGAAGCTCAAGGTGTATTGCCAGCCGGTGGTGGTGATGAAATGGTCAAAGCTTATCGCTCTGCGATGGATGCTGGTAAGCACACAGTTGATCCTGTGATTTCTAATTTCAAAGGTAAGTATGCGGTTGATTGGTCACCATTCTTAAACAAGAAGTGGACTGATTCTGCTGATACAGCGATTCCGTTGGCTGAGTGGAAGCGCTTGGCAGAACGCATCACCAAAGTGCCTGAAGGCTTTAAGCCGCACAACCTCGTTGACAACGTTTTAAATAACCGTGCAGCGATGGGTCGTGGCGAAGTGAACGTGGACTGGGGTATGGGTGAGCACATGGCCTTTGCCTCATTGGTGGCCAGTGGTTATCCAATTCGTTTATCGGGTGAAGATTCAGGTCGCGGTACGTTTACACACCGTCATGCAGTGATTCATGATCAAAATCGCGAGAAGTGGGATACCGGTACGTACATTCCATTGCAACACGTGGCTGATAACCAGGCTCCTTTCACGGTGATTGACTCAATTTTGTCTGAAGAGGCTGTCCTCGGTTTTGAGTACGGTTACGCTGCAGCAGAACCCAACACATTGACCATTTGGGAAGCTCAATTTGGTGACTTCGTGAACGGTGCTCAAGTGGTAATCGATCAATTTATCGCTTCAGGTGAAGTGAAGTGGGGTCGTGCCAATGGTCTTGTGATGATGTTGCCACATGGTTACGAAGGTCAAGGTCCTGAGCACTCATCATGCCGTCCAGAGCGCTTCATGCAATTGTGTGCGGACATGAATATGCAAGTGGTGCAACCAACGACTGCTTCTCAAATTTTCCATTTATTGCGTCGTCAAATGATTCGTCAGTTCCGCAAGCCGTTGATCATCATGACGCCGAAGTCATTGCTAAGAAACAAAGATGCGACTTCACCGATTACAGAGTTCACCAAAGGCGAATTCAAGACGGTGATCGGTGAGTTGGATGACACCATTGATCCCAAGAAAGTGACTCGTGTGGTGGCTTGCTCCGGCAAGGTCTATTACGACTTGGTCAAGGCACGCGAAGCTAAAAAACAAAATGATGTGGCATTGATTCGTGTGGAGCAGTTGTATCCGTTCCCGCACAAAGCATTTGCCGCTGAAATGAAGAAATATCCAAAAGCTACTGAAATTGTTTGGTGTCAAGATGAGCCACAAAATCAGGGTGCTTGGTTCTTTATTCAGCACAACATTCACGAGAACATGGCCGAAGGTCAGAAGTTGGGTTATGCAGGTCGTCCAGCATCTGCCTCACCCGCTTGTGGTTATGCCCACCTTCACCAAGACCAGCAAAAGGCTTTGGTAGAAGCGGCATTTGCCAAGCTCAAAGGTTTTGTACTCACCAAATAACAAGTAACCAACACTAACAAATACTCTATAGAAAATAAGGGAAGAAGAACATGGCTATCGTAGACGTGAAAGTTCCACAATTATCAGAATCAGTTGCTGAAGCAACGATGTTGACCTGGAAGAAAAAAGCGGGTGAGGCTGTTGCCCAAGATGAGATCTTGATTGAAATCGAAACGGACAAGGTGGTGTTGGAAGTGCCTGCCCCGTCAGCTGGTGTGTTGGCTGAGATCGTGGTGGGTGACGGCGGCACCGTGGTGTCTGATCAAGTGATTGCAAAAATTGATAGCGCTGCTAAAGCGGCGGCGGCCCCAGCGGCTGCTGCACCTGCTCCTGCTCCTGCAGCCGCAGCACCTGCCGCTGCTCCAGCTCCAGCAGCTGCTCCTGCAGCCGGCGCCAAAGCCATGCCATCCGCTGCGAAGTTAATGGCAGAAAATAATTTGTCAGCAGCTCAAGTGGGTGGTTCAGGTAAAGATGGTCGTGTGACCAAAGGGGATGTATTGGCCACTTTGTCAGGCACAGCACCTGCTGCCAAGCCTGCTGCGGTTTCGGCTCCTCAAGTCAATATCGGTGGTCGCCCAGAAGAGCGTGTGCCAATGAGCCGCTTGCGTGCTCGTATTGCTGAGCGTTTGTTGCAGTCTCAACAAACCAATGCGATTTTGACAACATTCAATGAAGTCAACATGGCGCCTGTGATGGCCATGCGCAATAAATACAAAGACCAGTTCGAAAAAGAACACGGTACCAAGTTGGGCTTTATGTCTTTCTTCGTCAAAGCTGCAGTGCACGCTTTGAAGAAATACCCGATCTTGAACGCGTCTGTTGATGGCAATGACATTGTGTATCACGGCTACTTTGATATTGGTATTGCGGTGGGTTCACCTCGTGGTTTGGTAGTGCCTATTTTGCGTGATGCGGATCAAATGAGCTTGGCTGATATTGAGAAGAAGATTGCAGAGTTTGGTGCAAAAGCACGTGATGGCAAATTGTCATTAGAAGAATTGTCAGGCGGTACTTTCTCAATCTCTAACGGTGGTATTTTCGGTTCTATGTTGTCAACACCGATCATCAACCCACCACAATCAGCGATTTTGGGCATCCATGCGACGAAAGATCGCGCTGTGGTTGAAAACGGTCAAGTGGTGGTGCGTCCGATCAACTATTTGGCGATGTCTTATGACCACCGCATCATTGATGGTCGTGAAGCAGTCTTGGGCTTGGTGGCAATGAAAGAAGCGTTGGAAGATCCAGCTCGTCTTTTGTTGGACCTTTAATTTGCACAACTGCTAAAGGGAAATAACATGAGTCAAAATTTTGACGTTGTAGTCATTGGTGGCGGTCCTGGCGGTTACATTGCTGCCATTCGTGCGGCTCAATTGGGCTTTAAAGTGGCTTGCGCTGAAAGCAATGCTTATGATGATCCTAAGGGTGAGCCTCGCTTGGGTGGCACATGCTTGAACGTGGGTTGTATCCCATCTAAAGCATTGCTAGCCACTTCAGAAGAGTATGAAAACATCGCTCATCACGTTTCAGATCATGGCATCACCGTGAAAGACGTGAGTGTGGATGTGAAAAAAGTGATTGCTCGTAAAGATGAGATCGTAACCAAAATGACGGGTGGTATTCAGTTCTTGTTCCGTAAGAACAAAATCACTTTGTTAAGAGGTCATGGTTCATTTGCGGGTAAGAGCGCAGAGGGTTACCAAGTCAAGATTGACGGCAAAGATGCCGGCACGGTCACAGCAAAAAATGTGATTATTGCCACCGGTTCTAAGGCCCGTCATTTGCCTGGTATGCCCGTTGACAATCAACTCATTTGTGACAATGAAGGTGCTTTGAAGTTTGGTGCCACTCCTAAAAAATTAGGGGTCATTGGTGCGGGTGTGATTGGTTTGGAGTTGGGTTCAGTTTGGCGTCGTTTGGGGGCTGAAGTCACCATTCTTGAAGCCTTGCCTAATTTCTTGGGTGCTTGTGATGAAGGCGTTGCCAAGGAAGCTCAAAAGCTATTTACTAAGCAAGGTCTGAAAATTAATTTGGGCGTAAAGATTGGTGAAGTAAAAACCAGCAAAAAAGGCGTGAGCGTGGCTTACACCGACAACGCTGGTGCTGCTCAAACATTGGAGTGCGATCGTTTGATCGTTTCAGTGGGTCGTGTGCCCAATACCGATGGTTTGAATCTTGAAGCGATTGGTTTAAAGACGGACGAACGTGGTTTCATCGCGATTGATGATCACACTTGCGCCACAGCCGCTCCTGGCGTATACGCGATTGGTGACGTTGTTCGTGGACCGATGTTGGCGCATAAAGCTGAAGACGAGGGTGTCTTGGTGGCTGAAGTGATTGCAGGTCAAAAACCACACATTGACTACAACTGCATTCCTTGGGTGATTTACACCTCTCCAGAAATTGCTTGGGTGGGTAAAACAGAGCAACAACTCAAAGCCGAAGGTCGTGCGTACAAACCGGGTCAGTTCCCATTCGCGGCCAATGGTCGTGCCTTGGGTATGGGTGCAGCGGATGGTTTTGTCAAGGTATTGGCTGATGCTGCAACCGATGAAATCCTCGGTGTGCACATCGTGGGCAATGCCGCGTCTGATTTGATTGCTGAAGCAGCTGTGGCGATGGAGTTCAAAGCAGCCGCAGAAGACATTGGACGTGTGTGTCATCCACATCCAAGTTTGTCTGAAGTGGTGAGAGAGGCAGCATTGGCGACTGACAAGCGTGCATTGAACATGTAAATTCTTTGTTGAGTCATCAAATTTGGGGATCGATAAACTGGAGTTTTGAGATCCCCAAATTATTTGAAGAATCGATCCATGAAAGTCATTGAATTTTACAAACAAGAGCTCAGCAAGCGTGGCTATGGCAGTGATCCTGCTCAACAAGCCGCGATTGATCGCTTACAGGTTTGTCAGGATGAATGGCTGTCATACAAAGAGGTGCGCAGCAATAAGCTGGCAAAAATGGTTCGCTTTCCTGATTTACCTCGTGGCGTTTACTTGTGGGGTGGAGTGGGTAGAGGCAAATCATTTTTGATGGATTGTTTTTACGAAGCATCGCCTTTGGAAAAGAAAACACGTTTGCACTTCCATGAGTTCATGCGTGAAGTCCATCGCGAGTTACAAGAGTTGCGTGGCAAATCTGACCCATTAGATATTCTGGGTAAAAACATTGCTAAAAAATATCGTTTGATTTGTTTTGACGAATTTCATGTCAGTGATGTGGCTGATGCCATGATTCTTTATAAATTGTTAGATTCTTTATTCAAGAATCGCGTTCAATTTGTCATGACCTCTAACTACCGCCCTGATTTGTTGTATCCGGATGGTTTGCACCGTGATCGCATCTTGCCGGCGATTGCACTTTTGCAAGAAAAGCTCGATGTGCTCAATGTCGATGCGGGCATTGATTATCGACAAAAAGCCATGGAGCAAGTGCAGGCATATTACACACCCTTGGGTCCTGAGACAGCCAAGCAAATGGATCAAGTTTTCAATACCGTGGCTGAAGCGCATGATGAAGAGGATCCCACGCTTCATATTGAGTCGCGCGAAATCAGAGCTGTGCGACGAGCAGGTGGCGTGGCTTGGTTTAACTTCAAAACTTTGTGTGGTGGCCCCAGGTCTCAAAATGATTATTTAGAGATTTCTAAATTGTTTCATACGGTTTTATTGTCAGAGGTGCCGTATATGCCACCGAAGATGGCCAGTGAAGCGAGAAGATTCACATGGCTGATTGATGTTTTCTACGATCACAAGATTAAATTGATCATCTCTGCAGAGGTGGCGGCAGAGTTGCTTTATACCGAAGGCCAAATGGCCAATGAATTTCATCGCACGGTCTCGCGCATTGTTGAGATGCAATCCAAAGAGTACCTAGATGCCCCAAGGCGGATTGTTGATACCAGCCTCACCTAATTTTTAATCAGTCTTTGACTGACAAGAAATTCAGAGTAATTCCTACAAACACTGTTTTACACCCAATTATTCTTTGCCATCTTAGATGGAGGTGTGAATGAAATTGTCTTTGAGTGGGTTGACGAGTGTGGTCAGAGCGGTCAGTGCTATTACCTTTGCAGAGATTTTGTTGGCTTATTTGGTGAGTGGTTATTCAGATTTTTCTACCATATCACTTATAATATTTATAAGCATCTTGTTGATGTTGCTGGGAAGCATCAACGATTACAAACAAGGGGGCGAACATGTCAGAGATTTGGAATAATTTTTTTACAGAAAGAACCTTGTCTGGAATTTTGATCATCGGTTCTATGTTCTTTGTCTTTGGTCTCGCAAAGTTCTTAGAAATTCGCGAATACAGATTGAATCAGAAAAATAAAAGACAGGCTCCCCCGTGTCCTCTTTGTCAAGCTCGCAAAGAGCTTCAAGAACTCAAAGAACGTCAAGAAATGCACAAGTTACCCCCGTTTTTTATGTGACAAGCCCACGAGCAAGGGATGGATGTCCATCCATTCTTTTGGCGGGGGATTGGAATGCCAAGTAAAATGGTGAAATGCACACAATCAATGCCGATTTGCATTGCCACTCTGTGGTTTCTGATGGAACCCTCAGCCCTGAAGCTTTGGCCAGCCGTGCTCACGCCAACGGTGTATCCATCTGGTCATTGACCGATCATGATGAACTAGGTGGTCAAGAGCGCGCAAAAAAGGCTGCCGAAGATTTGGGCATGCAATACATTTCTGGCGTAGAAATTTCTGTCACTTGGTCGTCTCAAACGGTCCACATTGTTGGATTAGGAATTGATTACAAACATCCAGAATTAATCGCTGGGTTGTATCAAACTAGAAATGGTCGTGCCAATCGCGCCAAAGCCATGTCGGCGCAATTAGATCTTGTGGGGATTAAAAATGCCTATGAAGGCGCCTTACAGTTTGTTGGTAACCCTGAATTAATTTCTAGAACCCATTTCGCAAGATTCTTGGTTGAGTCTGGCGTTTGCAAAGATACCGATGAAGTATTTGCCAACTATCTCATTGAAGGTAAGCCCGGTTATGTGGGGCATCAATGGGCTGATTTAACCGATGCGGTGACTTGGATTAGAGACGCAGGGGGCTTGGCAGTCATCGCTCATCCAGGTCGCTACCGTTTCACATCACTGCAGTTGGGCGAGCTGTATAGTCAGTTCAAAGACCTTGGGGGTCGAGGCATTGAAGTGGTCACTGGCAGTCATACTCCGGATGAGTACAAAACATTTGCTAAAGTAGCGCAACAGTACGGTTTTTTGGCGTCTCGAGGTTCAGACTTTCATGATCCCCATGAAAGTCATGCGGACCTAGGAACATTGCCCAATTTGCCGTCACAAGTACAACCTGTGTGGTTGGAGTTTCAATAAGAGATATATGTTTTCTGAACGAGTTTTATCTGGTATGCGCCCCACAGGGGTGTTGCACCTAGGTCACTATCACGGTGTTCTCAAAAATTGGTTAAAGCTTCAAGCTGAATACCCTTGTTATTTTTTCGTGGCGGATTGGCATGCTTTGACCACCCACTATGAAACACCCGATGTGATTGAAAAATCAGTTTGGGACATGGTGATTGACTGGTTGGCAGCGGGCGTAGACCCGACTCAAGCGACTTTATTTATTCAAAGCAAAGTGCCTGAACATGCAGAGCTATTTCTTTTGCTTTCCATGGGAACGCCTTTGGGTTGGTTGGAGCGTGTACCCACCTATAAAGATCAAATTGAAAAACTCAAAGAAAAAGATTTGCAGACCTATGGTTTCTTGGGCTATCCATTGCTTCAAGCAGCGGATATTTTGATTTACCGAGCTCAACACGTTCCTGTGGGTGAAGACCAAGTGCCTCATGTGGAAATGACCCGTGAGGTGGCGCGTCGCTTTAATCATCTATATGGTCGTGAACCCGGTTTTGAAGAGAAGGCCTTGGAAGCGGCCAAGAAACTCGGTAGTAAGCGTGCCAAGTTGTATCTTGAACTCAGAACTGAGTATCAAGAAAAAGGCGATGATGAAGCCTTGGAGCAGGCCAGAGCGGTGTTGGCCGATGCTCAAAGTTTATCGATGGGTGATCGTGAGCGTCTCTTTGGTTATCTAGAGGGTTCTAGAAAAATCATCTTGCCAGAGCCGCAAGCTTTATTGACACAAGAATCTCGCATGCCTGGTTTAGACGGACAAAAGATGTCCAAGTCTTATGGCAATACGATTGGTTTGCGTGAAGACGCTGCCTCTGTGGAGAAAAAAGTACGCACGATGCCCACTGATCCAGCCAGAATTCGGAAAACCGATGTGGGTGATCCAGCACGCTGTCCAGTGTGGCAGTTGCATCAGGTTTACACCAGTGAAGAAACCCGAGCTTGGGCTGAAAAAGGTTGTAAGAGTGCTGGTATTGGATGTATTGAATGCAAGCAGCCTGTGATTGACGCCATTCTTAAAGAGCAACAACCCATGATGGAACGTGCGCAGACTTATCTAGACGATCCTAGTTTGTTGCGGGCCATCATTGCCGATGGTTGTGACAAGGCTCGCAAGACGGCTCAAGAAACCATGCGCGATGTTCGTGAGGCGATGGGGCTTGACTACAGTTAATTTGCATCAAGATTTGACGATCCCAGCCTCTGACTGGGTCGTCCGTCACGCATCACAGATTCCGGCGGGTGGGCGGGTGCTCGATTATGCTTGTGGCACTGGTCGTCATGCGGTTTACTTGGCTCAGCAAGGATTTCAGGTGGTGGCCATTGATCGCGATCAGGCTTTGTTAGAGCAAATCAAAACAAAGCACCCTGATTTACCCATTACGACCCACCCGATCGATTTAGAGTCGGGATCATGGGGGTTGGCAGATTTTGGTCTCTTTGACGCTGTGGTGGTGACCAATTACCTCTATCGTCCCTATCTCATGAAACTACCTACCTTGCTCAATTCATCTGGGGTATTGATCTATGAAACCTTCGCCCAAGGGAATGAGGCCTACGGTAAACCCAGTAATCCTGACTTTTTATTAAAACCCAATGAACTCTTGGGCTTTGCTGAAACGATGCGCATTTTGGCCTATGAAGACTTAGTGGTCACGACCCCCAAAATGGCTTGTGTTCAGAGAGTCTGTGCTGTTCCGCTACAATCAAAAGTATGACTAAATTAGCTAAAAATATCTCTGGAAGTTTGGTGGCCATCGTCACGCCCATGCATGCGGACGGTCGTTTAGATTTACCTGGTTTGCGCCAATTAATTGATTGGCACATTGCCGAGGGAACCGACGGTATTGTGATTGTGGGAACCACGGGAGAGTCTCCTACGGTTTCTGTTGAAGAGCACTGCGAACTCATCAAAGTCACGGTGGATCATGCCGCCAAGCGCATTCCAATCATTGCGGGCACGGGTGGAAACTCCACCAGTGAAGCCATTGAATTGACTGAGTACGCCAAAAAGGTCGGTGCAGATGCGAGCCTTCAAGTGGTGCCTTATTACAACAAGCCAACGCAAGAAGGCATGTATCAACATTTCAAGACCATTGCAGAAAAAGTTGATTTGCCGGTCATTTTGTACAACGTTCCTGGCAGAACCGTGGCTGACATGGCCAATGAAACCACCATTCGTTTGGCCAAGGTGCCTGGCATCATTGGTATCAAAGATGCCACCGGTAATCTAGAGCGTGGCACGCAACTCATTGCAGGTTTAAAAGCAGCTGCTTGCGAACACTTTGCGGTTTATTCTGGAGATGATCCAACGGCCTTATTGCTCATGATGATGGGTGGCCAAGGAAACATTTCAGTGACGGCCAACGTGGCGCCAAAATTAATGCATGAGTTGTGCGTTGCTGCCATGGCCGGTGATGTTGCGCGTGCTCGCGAAATTCAGTACAAGCTATTGCCAGTGCATAAAGCCATGTTTGTTGAGGCCAACCCGATTCCGGTGAAATGGGCTTTGCATGCCATGGGCAAGATGGAGTCAGGCATCCGATTGCCATTGACGACCTTGGCACCCACAGCACAAGAACAAGTCAAACAAGCACTTTTGGGTGCTGGTTTAATGTCTTCATAATCGATCGATAACTTAGGAATACTTATGCGTCGCATCTCTATCAAATCAAGCATGGTGCTCATGACTGTTTTAGCAACGGGCGTGTTGACCTCGGCTTGTACCAGCACTTTTTCAGGTGACACGATTGACTATAAATCTGCCGGTGAAAAGAAGGGACCTAATTTGGCCTTCCCTCCTGACATGACTGCGATGAGTGGTGACAAGCGTTATGTGGTTCCTGATGGTGGCGCAACACTTTCTGGTTACAGCACCGCGGTTAAAAATAAACCGACGGGTAAAGAAGCTGTTTTACCAGCCGTTGCGGGCATGAGAATCGAGCGTGAAGGCAATCGTCGTTGGTTGGTGGTCTCTAAGCCTGCTAAAGACTTGTACCCAAGCGTGCGTGAGTTCTGGCAAGAGACTGGTTTCATTTTATTAACCGACTCTCCAGAGACGGGCATCATGGAAACTGATTGGGCAGAAAACCGTGCCAAGATTCCGCAAGACATCATTCGTCGTACCTTGGGCAAAGTTTTGGATTCTCTTTACTCAACCGGTGAGCGTGACAAATTCCGCACACGTTTAGAACTCAACAGCAAAGGTGAAACGGAGATTTACATCACTCACCGTGGCGCGGTTGAGGAACTCACGGGCAATGACAAATCACAAACCATGTGGACCAATCGTCCGAATGACCCTGAACTCGAAGCCGAGTTCTTGGCACGTTTGATGCAACGCTTAGGCTACACAGAAGAAGCTGCACGTGCATCCGTGGGTAAGAAAGCTACAGCCAGTGCACCCGCTGCTTCACGTTTGAAGAAAGACAAGCAACCGCGTTTAGAGTTTGCAAGCAACTTTGATCGTGCTTGGCGCGAAATTGGTGTTGGTCTAGATCGTTCTAACTTCACCGTTGAGGATCGTGATCGCAGTAAAGGTATTTACTATGTCCGTTTTGTGAATACCAAAGATTTGTCACCCGAGTCTAGAAGCTTCTTTAGCAAGCTCTTTAGTAGCAAGTCTGATGATGATTTGAAAAAAGCCAAACGCTATCGCGTGGTCGTGAAAGACTCTAGTGGTCAAGTGACTGTGACCGTTCAAGATGAAAAAGGCGCGAATGAGTTGGGTGAGACAGCCGTACAGATTCTCACGCTACTGGATCAACAAGTCGGTAGGTAAGCATCAAAATACCCACCTACAGCAAGAAGTTCTCAATCAGTAGGCAAAAAAAAGACCACCCGAAGGTGGTCTTTTTACTTCTAGCGAAGAATTACTTCTTAGCTGGTTCAGCAGCTGGAGCAGCTGGTGCAGCAGCTGGTGCGCCTGCAGCTGGAGCAGCAGCAGGAGCGGCTTCAGCAGCAGGAGCTGCTGGAGCTGGAGTTTCTTTCTTACCACAAGCAGCCAAAGTAACAGCCAACAAAGAAGCGATTAATAGTGATTTTTTCATTTTATATTTCCTTAAAGATTAGCTAATCATTTACCGGTCATTGAGACCGAGTGCCCCGACAAAGTTATCGTTGCACTGCAAAGGATTATAAATAAATTTGCGCAAAATACTAGTAATTACCCTGATATTTACCCAAGAATATCCAGCCTGCTTGATACGCCTCAAACCATGGATTTTCAGCATCCTGGATCAGTCGGGCCAAGTTTTGACAGCGTTGAGGGGGCAAATTCAAGGACTGAGCCAATTCTTGCCAAAATAGCCAATCAGGCTCCTCGGAATCACTCACGCTTTCGCCGTTGAGATAAAAAAACTCATGGTCATGAAGTGCTTTGGATTGGGGTGCTAACTGAAGGCCAAATCTCGCCATCTCTTGTTTAAATTGCTTTAAATTCAAGGGCTTCTGGGGTGCCTCAAAGCATGTTTGAGGTTTGGGTTCACTCAATAGGCTAGCCAATGTACAAGAAATGTCGCTGTGGCTCCATTGCAATTGTTTTAACTGGGCGGAAATGGCTTGGACCATGCCCTCTGGAATCGCACTGGGGTCCAAGGTGGCTCTTTGTTCGGGGTCTGCGTACAGCGCGCTGAGTTGAGGATCTTCTTCCAAAGCCTCTGTGGTGCGCCACAAAATTTCATTGATGAGCTCTTTAAAGCTGGGCGCACGAAAACCAATCGACCAAGTTTGGCAACCGGCATCGACGGCCACGCCATCGTGGGCGATGTTGGGGGGCAAATAGAGCATGTCGCCAGGTTCCAAGATCCAATCCTGGCTGGGTTTGAAATGCTTCAATATTTTTAGAGGTAAGCCTTCTTGCAGTCTCAAATCTTTTTGAGAAGAAATCTTCCAATGACGACGACCTGCCATTTGTAAAAGAAACACATCGTAAGAGTCGACGTGTGGACCTACGCCACCCCCTTGACCAGCAATGCTGATCATCAAATCGTCTAAGCGAGCCTCTGGAATAAATCTAAACCATGACATCACTGTTTTAGCAACAGGGTGATGCCCATTGACCCCTTGAACCAACAGGGTCCAGTCGCGATCGCTCAAAGAGGGAATGACATTTTTCTTCAAAGGTCCTTTTTGTAAAGACCAGGGGTGACTTTGGATCAAACGCGATTCAACCGTGCTTTGTTGCGCTAAGCGCGCCAACTCAGACATGGAAATAGGGCTCTCAAGATCCATCCCATGTGACTGGGCCAGCTTGAATGCAGGGATGGCACCGCGCACCAAGAGGGGCTTTTTTTGCCAATAGTCACGCATGAACTCTTCAGGGCTGATACCTCCCAATAAAGCCCAGGGGGCCTTGATGGGCAGTGGCTGGGGTGCCTTGGGAGCTTGATAGATATGCTTAGTAGAGGTTTTCATGGCTCAATTGTCACCTGAAATGTGACCCGATAGGGTGGACTGCCGTAAAATAACATTTATGAAAGTACAAAAGAATACGATTGTTTCCCTGAAATATCGCTTGACCGATGCCCAAGATAATCTCATTGAAGAATCAGCGGGTCCGATGATTTACCTCCATGGTGGCTACGATGGAACATTTCCAAAGATCGAAGAAGCCGTCGACGGTCATGACGTTGGTTATGAGACCACGATTCAATTAGAGCCCAATGATGCTTTTGGTGATTACGACCCTGAGTTACTCAAAATAGAAGCTCGCTCAAGATTCCCAGAGCCTTTGGAAGTGGGCATGCAATTTGAAGGTTTGTTGGATGATGAGCAAAGTGCCTCTGAAGATGACGATGATGAAGATCCATTGATCTACACCGTGACAGATTTGGCGGAAGACAAAGTGGTGTTGGATGGCAATCACCCATTGGCTGGTTTGGCGCTTAAATTTTGGTTACAAATCGCTGATGTGCGACAAGCCACTGAAGAAGAGTTAGAGGATGGTCACCCTCAAGGCGCGTTTGGCTTGGAAGTCGAAGACGATCTAGATCTTGATGATGAGCAGCCACCCCAAACGGTGATGCAGCGTCCTACTTTGCATTAATGTCGGGTGCTGTTCGCGGATTGTTTTAAGCGATACAGCACATCCAAAGCCTCTTTCGGGCTTAAGTGATCCGGTTGCAATTGTTCAATTTCTTGCAAAATTGCCAATGCCTGTTGGGTCGCAGGATCTTCAGAAATTTCTTCGACCGCACTGTGACTGAATAAGTCGGCTTGATGGCTATCTTGATTGGCCATGTCTTCTAAACGACGCAAATGCTGTTTGGCCTCTTTGATTACTTCGGGAGGCACGCCTGCCAATTGCGCCACTTGTATGCCGTAACTCTGATTGGCATGACCCTCTTTGACGGTGTGTAAAAACACCAGGCTGTGACCTTTTTCAACAGCGCTTAAATGAACATTGACGCATTGAGGATATTTGCTTGGAAGGCTCGCCAATTCTAAATAATGAGTGGCAAATAAAGTCCAAGAGCGATTCTTGACGAGTAAATGTTGAGCAATCGCCCACGCCAATGCCAAGCCATCGAATGTTGAAGTGCCACGACCAATTTCATCCATCAAAACCAATGACTGAGGTGTTGCGCGATGCAAGATGGCGGCTGCTTCGGTCATTTCAACCATAAAGGTCGAGCGACCACTGGCCAAATCATCGGCTGCACCGATGCGTGTGAAGATGCGATCAATCGGGCCGATGCGTGCCTGTTTGGCAGGCACATAAGAACCCACATAAGCGAGCAACACAATCAAAGCAATTTGTCGCATATAAGTTGATTTACCGCCCATATTGGGGCCAGTGATCAAGAGCATGCGACGTGCTTCATGCGTACTGAAATCATTCGCTGAAAAAGCTTCAGAACGTTTGGCCAATTGAGCTTCCACCACCGGATGGCGTCCCGCCTCAATATCTAAAACTGCATCAGTGGTAAAACTAGGGCAGACCCAGCCCAGTGTTTGCGCGCGTTCACTCAGGCAGGTCATCACATCCAATTGAGCAAGTGCCAAACCAATGGCTTGGCAAGCCACCACATGCGCTTGTAAGGTGATCAATAACTCTTCATACAACTGTTTCTCAAGCGCAAAACTGCGCTCTTTGGCCGACAGGGCTTTGTCTTCAAATGCTTTTAGTTCAGGAGTGATGTAGCGCTCAGCATTCTTTAAAGTTTGGCGACGACGATAGTCTTCAGGAACTTTGTCAGTTTGACCATGCGTCACTTCAATAAAGAAGCCATGAACTTTATTGAACTCCACGCGCAGATTGGCAATGCCAGTGCGATCTCGTTCGCGAGCTTCCAAATCGAGCAAAAAGGCCCCGCAGTCATCACTCAAGCGTCTTAATTCATCCAATTCGGCGTTGTAGCCATCCGCAATTACGCCGCCTTCTCGAAGAATCGCTGATGGTTCAGGAGCAATCGCGCGTTGCAAAATATCCAAAACTGGCGGGGGTGCTGACAAAGTCTTCGATAAGCTTTGCAAAGCAGCACTGCTTGACCCGGGAAGTTCTAACAGTTTTGATAATGTGGGTAAATTTTCTAAGGTGTTGCGCAAACTGCTGAGGTCTCTGGGTCGCGCAGACCCCAAGGCCAAACGTGTACTGATGCGTTCGACATCCGCCACCTCTTTGAGGGCTGTGCGCAAGTCATGCAACACAAAGGGATGTTTCAGTAATGAAGTGATGGCCTCGTGTCGCTTGGCTACAAGGGTCTGGTCGCGCAAAGGATGGTGCAATAAATGGCGCAAGTAGCGACTGCCCATCGCGCTTTGACAGGTATCTAGCAAAGAAAATAAGGTGGGGTCTGTTTCCCCGCGCAAGGTTTCCGTGATTTCTAGATTGCGTCGTGTGGCCGCATCAAGACCAATCCATTGCTGATCTTCTTCTAGTTGGCAACGTTGAATGTGAGGCAGTTTTCCTTGCCAACCCAAACCTTGAGTGTTGGCGCCATACGCCAACACAGCTGCAATGGCAGTCAGAGTGGGGGCGTAGGCTTCTAGGTCATCAAAGCCTAAGCTTTGCAGACTATTCATTTGAAATAAATCTTTGAGGCGACGCTCGCCTTCATCAGCAGACCATACCCAATCAGGAATGTTATGACCTGTGAGGTGGACATCCAAGCCTTGAGTATTCATCAAAGTGTTTTGAATATTTTCTTCTGAACCCAAGGGGCAAAGAAGTTCCACTGCTGCGATGCGTGCCAAATATTGAGCACAGTCATCGGGGTGACATTGTGTGAAACTTAATTGTCCACTGGTAATCGTCAACCAAGCCAAGCCCCACATTTTTTTGCCAGGAACAATCGCTAATAAAGGAGCGTCTTCGCGATCACTCAAGAGTGCGGAGTCAGTCACTGTGCCTGGTGTGATGACGCGCATCACGCGGCGTTCTACTGGACCTTTTGATAGGGCAGGGTCACCCACTTGTTCGGCGATTGCCACGGACTCACCGGCTTTGACCAGTTTGGCGAGGTATTGTTCCGCAGCGTGGTAGGGCACACCTGCCATCTTGATCGGCTGTCCTGCGGATTGACCTCGTTGGGTCAGAGTGATGTCTAGGATGCGAGCGGCTTTTTCTGCATCATCAAAGAACAATTCATAAAAATCGCCCATCCGAAAAAATACCAAAGAGTGTGGGTGCTCCGCTTTGATGCGCAAAAATTGCTGCATCGCTGGCGTGTGCGTTGCCAACTCTTGGGTATTCATTAATTGCTGAGATCTTCGGGAGTAATGCCGTAGGCTGTGAATGAGTGCTGTGAGTCAGAGGTTTCAACAATGCGCGCGGGGATACCCACTGCGGTAGCCCCAGCCGGCACGGCCTTCAACACCACCGCATTGGAACCAATGCGTGCACCCGCTCCAACCACAAAACCACCCAAGACTTTCGCACCCGCACTGACCACCACACCCGCTTCTAAAGTGGGGTGGCGTTTGGTGCCTTTGTACAAAGAAGTACCGCCAAGGGTCACACCTTGGTAGATGGTGCAATCATCGCCAATCACAGTGGTTTCGCCAATCACAACACCAAGACCATGATCAATGAAGACCCGCTTACCCACCACCACCGCCGGATGAATTTCAATGCCGGTGATGAAGCGAGATGTGTGCGACACAATGCGTGCCAACAGCTTTAGGCCAATATTCCACAAAAAATGCGCGATGCGGTGCAACCAAATGGCGTGTAAGCCCGGATAGCAAATAATGACCTCTAGGCGTGTGCGCGCAGCAGGGTCTCGGGCAATGATGGAGTCAATGTGTTCGAATAATGGCATTACTTGATTTTACCGTGTGTCAGCATTTGTTTCGCGATACCGCGTAAAAGATCGATTTCCTCTTTTTGTAAAGCAGCCCGTGCAAATAAACTTTGCAGTCGTGGCATGAGTTTCTTAGGGTTATGAGGATCTAAAAACTCAATCGCTTCTAAACCTTGTTGCCAGTGTTCCAGCATGGCCTTAATGGCATGTTGATCGGCCAATTCAACGGCCTCCGCAGATCCGCTCTTCATCGGAGCAGAATGAGAGCTCACATTCAAAGCCTGCATCAAACCTTGGCGCATGGAGTAAGCCACGATCATCATGGCTTGCGCCAAATTCAAAGAGGGGTAGCTTGGATTGGCGTCAATCCATACCCGATGGGTACAGTGTTTGAGATCCTCGTTGTCTAAGCCTGTGCGCTCAGTGCCAAAGACAAAGGCAATCGGTTGCTCAGCCAATAAAGCAGTACTTGCCATGGATATGGCCTCGGGTAAGGCAATTGCGGGTGGACCAAATTCGCGATCACGCGCGGTTAATCCAAACACCAACTGACTATTGCCAACGGCATCGAGCAAAGAGGATTGATTTTGAGCGGCTTCTAACACGTCAAAAGCACCGCTGGAAAGAGAGATCGCCTCGGCTTTTCGGGCCATATATTCATAAGCGGGCTCAACCAAGTGCAATTGTGAGAAGCCCATGGTTTTGATGGCTCGCGCCGCAGAACCCACATTGCCAGGATGGCTGGTGCGCATCATCACCCATCGGATCGGCCAATTTTGGTTCAAAACTCCCAATGAATCCTCATTCCTTGCTAAAATCTGTTTTCGTCGTACAGCTTGATCGCTGAACATTGCTCTTCTCCAATTCGTTGTGTTACTTAAATACTATGCATCCCATGCTTAATGTGGCCATTAAGGCCGCCCGTCGCGCAGGAAATATTATCAACCGAGCCTCGTTGAATAGCGAGCGCATTCAGGTGACTCGCAAACAACACAACGATTTTGTCACTGAAGTCGACCAAGCGGCTGAAGCAGCCATTATCGAGACTTTAAAAGATGCTTTCCCTGACCACGACTTCCTAGGCGAAGAAACGGGGCAAACCCAGCACAACAAAAATCTAGAGCAAGGCCACCACGTTTGGATCATTGACCCCTTGGATGGCACCACCAACTTCATTCATGGCTTCCCTCAGTATGCGGTTTCAATCGCTTTGGCGGTGGATGGTGTCTTACAACAAGCGGTGGTGTATGACCCCAATCGCGATGAACTTTTTACCGCTACCCGTGGTGCCGGTGCGTATGTCAATAATCGTCGTTTGCGCGTGGCCGGCAGAACCAAGATGTCTGAAGCTTTGATTGGTACTGGATTTCCGTACAGAGAAGATCAGAACGTTGAAGACTATTTGACTATTTTTTCTAAGATGACCCGTCAATGTGCGGGTTTGCGTCGTCCAGGCGCGGCCTCGTTGGATTTGGCCTATGTGGCAGCCGGTCGTTTGGATGGATTTTTTGAGTCAGGCTTAAAGCCTTGGGACATGGCTGCAGGTGTTCTATTAATTACTGAGGCGGGTGGTTTGGTCGGTAATTACGCCGGTGAAGAAGGTTATCTTCAGTCTGGTGAAATCATGGCGGCCAATCCACGAATTTTTGGTCAAATGGTCAACGTCCTACGTGATCATTCTGCCCAAACGAATTAAGCTCTCACCAAATCCAGTACTTGAACCCCAGCTGAGGTAATGCTCAGCGCATTGCCTTTGGGGAGCACGGTCTCTGGATGATCAAAATCCCAGTCTGACAAGACCCACCGCTGCCAAGATTGGCCAGCAAGACTTTCTTCGTGGTATCCCGGGCGATGCGTGTGACCATGAATCACCCGTGGGCATTGCGTCATGGCCACCAATTGCGCCGTGGCCGTGATGGTGACATCGCCTTTCACTTGAACCACATCGGGTGTAAAACGTTGAGCACGTTGGTATTTGGCGGTGCTATTGCTGCGCAAAGAGCTTGCTACCGAGACGCGCCAAGATTTGGGTAACATCAAAAATATTTTTTGAAACCAGGCACTGCGCACCAAAGACCGAAAGCGTTGATAGCTGCGATCGGCTGTGCATAGGGCATCGCCATGAGTGAGCAACCAAGTTTGATTGGCAATGTTCAAAACTTGAGGATCTTGAAGAAAGCTCATGGCCGCTTTCTTGGCATAAACAGAACCCAGTAAAAAATCACGGTTGCCGTGCATGAAATAAACCGGAATGCCTGCATCACTCACTGCTTTGATTTTTTGAGCCACTTCTTGATGAAAAGGGGAGCGGGCTTTGGCATCATCGCCCACCCAAAATTCAAATAAATCACCCAAAATAATCAAAGCTTCATGAGTGCGCGCTTCTTTTTCCAAAAACTCAAAAAAACGCTCAGCCGTACGCGGCATCGAAGGCGTCAAATGAAGATCTGAAATTACTAAAGCGCTGGCGTGCATGCTTACTCTTCGAGGATGGTCGCTGAAAGAATGGTTACATCTTCTTTGGGGACGTCTTGATGGAAGCCTGAGCTACCAGTTTTAACTTGACGAATCGCATCGACCACATCCATGCCTTCGGTGACTTCACCAAAAACGGCATAACCCCAACCTTGCGGTGTGGGCGCTGAAAAATTCAAGAAAGCGTTGTCCACCACGTTGATGAAAAACTGGGATGTGGCTGAGTGAGGGTCGCTGGTTCTGGCCATAGCAACGCTGCCACGCGAGTTGGGTAAACCGTTATCGGCTTCGTTATCAATTGGCGCTTGTGTAGGTTTTTGTTTCATGCCGGCAGTCATCCCGCCACCTTGCACCATAAAGTTAGCAATCACACGATGAAAAATCGTGCCATCGTAATGGCCTGAGCGAACATAATTCAAAAAATTCGCGGTTGATTTGGGCGCTAGTTCATCATTGAGAGTTAATGTGATGTTGCCCATGCTGGTGGTGAGTTGCACTTTTGCCATGCTATTTCCTTCTGTTGATCAATGAATAAGAGACGGTAAAAAGGTGACCAAGACCTATTAATCTTTGGGGATTGGTTTCAAAATATCTTCGGCCAGTTTCATTTTGCGACGACTATCAATTAAGCGACGATCGAGTTGAACTGCTTTGCCATAGGATCTTGAGGCCAAACGAGTATAGACGTCCCCCAAGTTTTCTAGGGCAGTGGCGAAGCTGGGCTGCACTTTCAGTGCCAGCTCTAAATATTCTTTGGCTTGTTCAAGATTGCCTGTTTGCGCTTCTAAGACAGCCAGATTGTTATAGGGCTCGGGGAGTTCTGGAAACTGTTGAGTAATTTCTAAAAGTGTTTTTTTAGCAGGCTCAATTTGTCCCATTTCAATTTGTATGCGTGAGCGCACAAATCGCAATTGAATATTGCGGGGATTCACGCCCAACTCTTTATCAATTGCCACAATCGCTTCAGGAAACTTCTTGGTGGTAATCAGTTGATAAATGTCTTGAGGAATGGCATTTTTGTTCTTAGGTTCAGGCACGCGTTGCAACACAATGAAAGGAGTTGCCAATGACGGTTGCATCACAGCGGACTGAACTGCGCTGGGATTATTTTCAAAGGGTGATGGATCTGATTTGGCTGCAATGTCCGAGCGACTCGTTTTTGGGGCTGCCGTACTAGATGGCATCGCTGGAACTTGAGCGCTGAGGTGGGTGGTGCAACAAGCCACCATGGCCCCAAAAATGACTCGATCAATGCGGATATGTCTCAAGAAGGGCGTTTTCATGGGGATGGGCTCAAAGTTTAATCAACAGCATGATTCTATAGGAGTTTCTGGCTGCTTTAGCAGAAGCTTTTACTTCGATTCTTCTTTCTAGGTACCCCTGAGCGAAGTCTGAATTCGCTATACTTCAGAGTCAGTTGAATCAATCAAGCGAATGATTCAGCCCGCTGTTCCGTTTTCTCGTACCTAAGAACTCAACAAGAACTCAATAAAGCACACCACTCAGTACACCACAAAGCACTTAAGATTGTCTATGCTACAAATTTTTAACACCCTCACACGCCGCAAAGAAACTTTTAAACCCATTGAGCCGGGTCAAGTGAAGTTGTATGTGTGCGGTATGACGGTGTATGACTATTGTCACATTGGTCATGCACGTGTGATGGTTGTGTTTGATATGGTGCAGCGTTGGTTGCGCGCTTCAGGCCTGAAAGTGACTTATGTGCGAAACATTACGGACATTGATGACAAAATCATCAAACGTGCTGTTGAGAATAAAGAGCCCATCAAAGCCTTGACCGATCGTTTCATTGCAGCTATGCACGAAGATGCGGATGCTTTGGGGATTGAACGACCCACTTATGAGCCCAGAGCCACAGAATATGTGCCACAAATGCAGCACATCATCACGCGTTTGATGGAGCGTGATTACGCTTATCAAGCCGATGATGGGGATGTGAACTTTGCTGTCAGAAATTTCCCTACGTATGGCAAGTTATCGGGCAAGTCTTTGGATGACTTAAGAGCCGGTGAGCGAGTGGCCGTTGCCAGTAGCAAACAAGACCCTTTGGATTTTGTCTTGTGGAAGTCTGCCAAAGAGAGTGAACCTGCGGATACCAAATGGGAGTCTCCTTGGGGGGTAGGTCGTCCTGGTTGGCACATTGAGTGCTCTGCCATGAGCTGTGAACTATTGGGTCAGCATTTTGACATTCATGGAGGTGGTGCTGATTTGCAATTCCCTCACCATGAGAACGAAATTGCTCAAAGTGAGGGTGCTTTCTCAGAAGAGACTGGTAAACCGTTTGTGAACACTTGGATGCACAACGGCTTTGTGCGAGTCAATGAAGAAAAAATGTCCAAATCATTGGGCAACTTCTTCACGATTCGTGAGGTGCTCAAAGAATTTGATCCGGAAGTGGTGCGCTTCTTTATCTTGAAGGCACACTACCGCAGTCCACTCAATTACAGCGATGCGCATTTGGAGGAAGCCAAGCAAGGTTTGACGCGCCTCTACAACGCGCTCTTGGCGGTTGAAAATATTCCAAGCTATGGCAAGCCCAGCACTTGGAGAACGCGTTTTGCGCAGGTTATGAACGATGACTTCAATACGCCAGAGGCGATTGCGATTTTGTTTGAGTTGGCTGGAGAAATTAACAAAACCAGTGGTGATGAACAAAAAGACTTGGCCCGCGAACTCAAACAGTTGGCCAAATTATTGGGGCTACTGGAGCGTGATCCGCAAGACTTCTTGCAATCTGCCGGAGGCAGCGCAAGTGCTGAGCTGGATGTGCCAGCCATTGAGGCGGCCATTCAGGCCAGAGCCGATGCCAAACAAGCCAAGAACTTTGCTCAGGCAGATCAGATTCGTCAAGACTTATTGGCTAAAGGCATCGTCTTAGAAGACAAGCCAGGTGGCGTGACTCTTTGGAGACGTGCTTAATGGCATTGGCCGAAGTACCCAAAGCAGTCTCTACACAGGCCCCTGATTATTGGGATGCGGCCTGTGCCGAGTTGATGAAGCAAGATCGCATCTTGCGTAAGCTCATTCCCAAATATCCCAAAGCAGAATTCTTGACCACGCGAGGCGATCCATTTCAAACGCTGGCGCGTGCCATCGTGGGGCAACAAATTTCAGTCAAGGCCGCTCAATCCGTCTGGGATCGAACCACGGCGCTGACTAAAAAATTCACGGCCAAGGCAGTTCTGCAATTAAAACCAGACCAACTCAGATCAGCTGGTTTATCGCAAAGAAAAGTTGAATACATGCAAGACCTGGCCAATCATTTTGAAAATGGTGGGTTGGGTAGCGCCAAATGGGATCGGCTCGATGATGACACCGTGATTGCTGAGTTGACGGCGATTCGGGGGATTGGTCGCTGGACTGCAGAAATGTTTTTGATCTTTTATCTCATGCGCCCCAATGTGCTACCGCTAGATGACATTGGATTAATCAAGGGCATTTCATTGGCTTACTTCAGTGGTGAGCCAGTCACTCGACATGAAGCCAGAGAAGTCGCCGCCAATTGGCAGCCGTGGCAAACGGTGGCCACTTGGTACATGTGGCGCAGCATTGACCCCATTCCGGTGGAGTATTGATTCAGGCAAGACCCAATAGATTACAAGTCATTGATTTGTAATATATTTTTAGAATATTAGGCAGAGCCAGTCTAAGCTATTAGAATAGAGCCCATGAAAATCACTTTCCTTGAATTCGAGCAGCCGATTGCTGAACTCGAACAAAAAATTGACGAGTTACGTTTTGTTCAAGATGAGTCAGCGGTCGATATTTCTGAAGAGATTAGTAAGTTGGCCGAAAAAAGCCAGCAGCTCACCAAAGACCTTTACACCCGTTTAACGCCGTGGCAAGTGGCACAAATTGCGCGTCATCCGCAACGCCCTTACACCATGGATTATGTAAACAACATCTTTACAGATTTCCATGAGCTTCATGGTGATAGGAACTTTGCCGATGATCAATCGATCATTGGAGGCTTGGCCCGTTTCAATGGCATGCCTTGCATGGTGATTGGTCATCAAAAGGGACGTGACACCAAAGAACGCGCCATGCGTAACTTTGGCATGAGCCGTCCTGAAGGTTACAGAAAAGCCAAACGTTTGATGCGCTTGGCAGAAAAATTCAATATTCCAGTTTTCACATTTGTGGATACGCCCGGTGCTTTCCCAGGCATTGATGCCGAAGAGCGTAATCAATCCGAAGCGATTGGTCACAACTTATTTGTTCAAGCTGAACTCAGAGTTCCCATCATCTCCACCATCATCGGTGAGGGTGGTTCAGGGGGTGCTTTGGCGATTGCGATGGGCGACGTGGTGCAGATGTTGCAATTTGCCACTTACTCAGTCATTTCTCCAGAGGGTTGTGCTTCGATTCTTTGGAAGACCGCTGAAAAAGCACCTGAAGCTGCTGAACAACTGGCACTCACAGCACACCGCTTAAAAGCCTTGGGATTGATTGACAAAATTGTGAACGAACCTTTGGGTGGCGCTCATCGCGATCACGCGGGCATGGCCGCATTGCTCAAGCGTGCCCTTGCAGACTCACTCCGACAGTTTCAAACCATGGGTGTCGATGAGTTGCTCGAACGACGTCATGAGCGCTTGATGAGCTATGGCAAGTTCAAAGACAGCACCCAAAACAAATAAGCCAAGAAACACTAAAACACCGCCAAGCATCTTGGCGGTTGCTTTTAGTGGGGGTCTTGATTCCACCGTCTTGCTTCACGCCACCATTCAGGTGCATGGGGCCAACAATGTGTACGCCTTCCATGTGCATCACGGCATTCAAAAAGAAGCCGATCAATGGCAACAACACTGCCAAGCTGTTTCCAAAAAACTGAAGTGCAAATTTGACACCCGAAACGTCAAACTTAACAAAAGCTCCAACGTCGAATCTCAAGCCAGAAATCTGAGATACCAGGCTTTGAGTGAGATGTGTGAAGCACATCACATTCAAGATTTGTTATTGGCGCACCATTTGGATGATCAAGCGGAGACCGTCTTGATTCAATTGATGCGGGGCGCTGGAGTGGCTGGTCTCTCAGCCATGCCTCTAGTTAAAGCCCATCACATCACCCAAAACATCATTCACCTATGGCGTCCGTTTTTAAATCTTAGAAGAAGAGAATTAGAGGCTTATGCCAAAGAGCATCAATTGACCTGGATTGAAGACCCCAGCAATCAAGATGAGTCTTATCGTCGCAATGCCATTAGACAATCGATTCTGCCCGCATTGGAAAAACACCAGCCGGGCGCCACAGAAAATTTAGCCAGAAGTGCCAAGCATTTGGCCAGTGCCCATGAGTTGCTCAATCAATTGGCGGACATTGATTTGGGTTTGATTGAAACCAAAGAGGGTCTTTCAAAAACCAATCTTGTCAGACTCTATAAAACAAACCAAGCCAGAGCTTCTAATGCACTGCGTAGATGGCTGCACAAAAACCAGTTGGCTTACCCCAGTGAAGAACGTTTAACGGCATGGTGGCAAGAGTTGCTGCAAAGCAGGGTAGATAGCAAACTCCAATGGGAGCATGACCAGAAACTCATCCGTTTGTGGCGTGGGCAACTCACCTTGACCCAAGACTTGAATGCCCAAGAAAAAACAGAGGGCGAGTGGGTTTTCAAAAAAGTTCCCGCAAATAGTCAAAAGCCGGGGATTGCCAAAGAACGTTTTGAGACCGCCAAACAAAAAGGCCTAATCAACACCATGGTGCGAGAGGGCGGCGAAAAATTCAAGGTGGATGCAAAAAGACCCAGAAAAAGTCTCAAAAATCTCTATCAAGAGGCCAACATTCCACCATGGCAACGAAATGCACCGTTGCTCTACATTGGTGAAGAACTTGTTGCGGTGGCTGGTATCGGCATTAGTGCTGACTGGCAGACCACTGAGGGTCCCAGAATTAGCCCAGAGTGGCTAACAAACGTGTAAAATTACACTTTTGCTTAATAACGCACCCCTGTGGTGCGATTTTTACGATATTTTTAATCCATGGCACTAATTGTTCATAAATATGGTGGTACGTCGATGGGCTCTGTGGAGCGCATCCAAAACGTGGCCAAGCGCGTCGCCAAATGGATGAAAGCAGGCCATCAAGTGGTGGTCGTTCCTTCAGCCATGTCAGGCGAAACGAATCGTTTGTTGGGCTTGGCGAAAGAAATCAATCCAAACCCTGATCCACGCGAGTTGGACCAAATCGCCTCAACTGGTGAGCAGGTCAGTTCTGGACTATTGGCGCTTGCTTTGCAAGCGCAGGGTGTTCCTGCAGTGAGCTATGCAGGTTGGCAAGTGGTCATCAAGACAGACTCTTCATACACCAAGGCTCGTATTCAGGGCATTGATGGTGACAAAGTCAGAGCGGACCTCAACGCAGGTAAAGCAGTGGTCATTACCGGTTTCCAAGGTGTCGATGAGCAGGGCAACATCACAACCTTGGGTCGCGGTGGTTCTGATACATCGGCAGTGGCCGTGGCCGCTGCTTTGAATGCGGACGAGTGTTTGATTTACACCGATGTGGATGGTGTTTACACCACTGACCCGCGTGTGTGTGAAGATGCGCGCCGTTTAGACAAAATCACTTTCGAAGAAATGCTAGAAATGGCTAGCTTGGGTTCGAAGGTATTACAAATTCGTTCAGTTGAATTTGCTGGTAAGTATCGTGTGAAAACACGCGTACTCTCATCATTGACTGACCCATTGATGTCGCTTGAACAAGAGATGAACTCAGGCACATTGATTACTTTTGAGGAAGAAGAGACTATGGAAGCTGCTGTCATTTCGGGTATTGCTTTCGCCCGCGACGAAGCAAAAATCACCGTATTGGGTGTACCTGATAAACCAGGTATTGCTTATCAAATTTTGGGTCCGATTGCGGATGCCAACATTGATGTGGACATGATTATTCAGAACCAATCGGTTGAAGGTAAGACTGATTTCACATTCACGGTACCTCGTGCTGACTATCAAAAAGCGCTTGATTTATTGAAGAGCAAAGTTCAGGGTCACATTCAGGCGAAAGAAATCTTGGGCGATCCTAAAGTGTCTAAGGTATCTGTGGTGGGCGTAGGGATGCGTTCGCACGTGGGCATTGCCAGCGAGATGTTCCGCACATTGTCAGAAGAGGGTATCAATATTCAGATGATTTCTACCAGTGAAATCAAGATTTCAGTCTTGATTGACGAGAAATACATGGAATTGGCTGTACGTGCTTTACACAAAGCATTCGAGTTAGACCAAAAGTAATTTAAAATCATCGTCTTCACTGATTTAATTCAGTGAAGTGATACGGAGACGTGGCCGAGTGGTCGAAGGCACTCCCCTGCTAAGGGAGCATCTGGGCAA
>JACCEB010546980.1_pt1 | contig 34872 bp, 33 predicted proteins | sample 7454761 | NCBI WGS metagenome assembly JACCEB01 (sample SAMN15323454, study PRJNA562643) | freshwater metagenome | isolation source: river surface water | place: USA:Blue River Watershed | collected 2017-08-18
AGAAGTTTGGTCATGCCGAGATCGCCCCCTTAACCCCATTGGGAGAGGAGCAGGGCGCACCCCTGGCGATCCTGGAACTCTCCAACGGTCCAACCCTGGCCTTTAAAGACATGGCCATGCAGATGCTTGGACAGTTGTTTGAGCATGTGCTGACCGAGCGTGGCGAGATACTGAACATTCTGGGCGCCACTTCCGGAGATACCGGCAGTGCCGCGGAATACGCGATGCGCGATAAGCAGTCCGTGTCGGTTTTCATGCTCTCGCCCCAGGGGCGCATGAGTGCGTTTCAACGGGCGCAAATGTATTCGCTGCAGGAGCCCAATATCCACAATCTGGCGGTCTCCGGCGTGTTCGACGACTGTCAGGACATGGTCAAGGCCGTCTCGGCCGATCTGGAGTTCAAGGCCAAGTGGCGCATCGGCACCGTGAACTCGATCAACTGGGCGCGCATCATGTCCCAGGTGGTGTACTACTTCAAGGGGTACGTGAGCGCGGTGAAGGCCTATGGCCGATCGATCGGTGATCCGATCTCGTTCAGTGTGCCCTCCGGTAATTTCGGCAATGTGTTTTCGGGGTTTGTCGCCAAATCCATGGGACTGCCCATCCATCGGTTGATTGTGGCCACCAATGAAAACGATGTGCTCGATGAATTCTTCCGCACGGGGGTTTATCGTGTCCGGGGCGCTAAAGAAACCTACCAGACCTCGAGTCCGTCCATGGACATCTCGAAAGCGTCCAATTTTGAGCGGTTCATTTATGTGATGACCGGTGGCGATGGCGCCGCCACGGCAGCCCTGTGGCGCACGCTGGCCAGCACCGGACAGTTTGATCTGAAGACAGCCCATCCGCAGGCCTGGGATCGAGTGCGTGCAACGGGAATGGTGTCGGGCAAGAGCACGCACATGAATCGTCTGCACACGATTCAGGACATCGATGGCCGTTATGGCCGCGTGATCGATACCCACACCGCCGATGGCGTGTTCGTGGGCCGGCGCTATCTGGAACCGGGCGTGCCCATGATCTGTCTGGAAACAGCACTTCCTGCCAAATTTGAGGAGACGATTCTGGAGGCCTTGGGCCGACCCGCCCCGCGCCCGAGAGGGTTGGAGGATATCGAGTCCCTGGCGCAACGTGTGGAACCGATCGGCACGGATGTGACCGCGCTGAAGCAGTGGATTGCCGACCGCGCCTTACGCGCATGAGATCGTTACACGAGACCCTGGATCAGTTGTTTGAGCATGCCCAGGGCTGTGGGCTGCCGGCGGGCGAACCGGTGCCGTTGTTTTCTGCTTTGGGCAAGGTGCTCGCCCATGACATTACCTCGCCGGTGGATGTGCCGGCTTATGACAACAGCCAAATGGATGGCTATGCCGGTATCGCGGTGGAGATGAACAACGCCTTGGCCCCCATGGCGGTCAGCCAGCGCATCGCGGCCGGCCATCCCGGCGGGGCCTTGGAGTCGGGCACCGTGGCCCGCATCTTCACCGGTGCACCGATTCCATCCGGTGCGAATGCGGTGATCATGCAGGAACAGGTGAACGTGGACGCGCAGGGCTGTGTCACTTTCACTGAACCGGTCGCACCGGGGCAGAATATTCGATGGCGGGCGGGAGATATTCGCGCCGGGCAGACCATTTTGGAAAAGGGCCGCAGGCTCAAGCCGGCCGATCTCGCCTTGTGTGCATCGGTGGGGCTCAATCGGCTGTCGGTGCGACGGCCACTCACGGTGGCGGTGTTTTCGTCGGGTGATGAACTGCGTCAACCGGGTGAGGGGCTCGAGGCCGGTCAGATCTATGACAGCAACCGTCCGATGATTCTGGCCATGGCCACGGAACTCGGCTGTCGTGTGGTGGACATGGGCTGCCTTCCGGATCGGTTAGACGTGACCACATCGCAGTTGGCCAAAGCGGCCGAGACCTGCGATGTGATCCTGACCTGTGGTGGCGTATCCGTGGGCGAAGAAGATCACATCAAGTCGGCCATTGGTGCGCTTGGTACCTTGGCGCTCTGGAAGGTGGCGATCAAACCCGGCAAACCGTTCGCGTTTGGAACGGTGGGCGGTGCCACGTTTCTGGGCATGCCAGGCAATCCGGTGGCCGCCTGGGTGACGTTTGGATTGCTGGTCCGGCCATACCTGCTGGCCCGTATGGGCGCGGCGCAGACCCTGCCCACGCGATGGCGTGTTCCGGCCGCCTTTGACTGGCCCGCGCCGGATCTACGTCAGGAGTTTCTGCGCGGCGGGCTCAATGCCAACGGGGGTGCCGAGATTCATGATCGTCAGAACTCCGGCGTGCTCTCGTCGGTGACCGAGAGCACGGGGCTGATCGAGATACCCGCGGGGCAGCCGGTGCGCCGTGGTGAATTTGTGGGATTTATTCCTTACACTGAGCTGCTCTAGACGGAGGGGCGCCGCGTTATGGCCATTCGGTTAAAACTGTTTGCATCGATTCGCGAACAAACGGGAGTAGAGGAAGAGAGTCTGGCGCTGCCCGCCGGGGTGAGCAACCTGGGCGAATTGCGGGCGTATCTTCGTGAACGTGGCGCGATATGGAGCATGTGTCTGGATCCGGCGCGGGCCGTGCGCGGCGCGGTCAATCAGCGCATGGCCAATGATGATGCGCCAGTGAAGGATGGCGATGAAGTGGCGTTTTTTCCGCCAGTAACCGGCGGCTAGTCAGTGGCGCCAGCGGGTGTCATGGAAGGGCAAGGGTAGCGTGACAATTCCAGTGGTCCGAATCCAAGAAGCCGCCTTCGATGTCGGGGCAGAGCTGCGTGCATTGCGCCAGGGCGAGGATGGCCGTTGGGATCTGCGCGTGGGGGCGGTGGCCAGTTTTGTGGGCACGGTGCGTGAGATCAATGAAGGCGATGCGGTCAGCACCTTGACCCTGGAGCACTATCCGGGCATGACCGAGTCGAGCATTCGGGAGATCGTGCAGGAGGCCCAGCGTCGCTGGCCATTATTTAATGCCCGTGTCATCCATCGGATTGGCACATTGGCGCCCGCCGATGAAATCGTCTGGGTGGGGGTGAGCAGTGCCCATCGTGAGGCGGCCTTAGCGGCCTGCGCTTTCATCATGGATTTTCTCAAGTCGAAAGCACCCTTTTGGAAAAAAGAAGCGATCCCCCAAGGGGAGCGTTGGGTGCAGGCACGCGAGAAAGATGAGCAGGCGTTAAAGCGCTGGTGACCCGGTAGTGCCTCGTATCGGTGAACGCAGCTCCAGTTCATTGACATAGCGTTCAACGCCCTGGGATTCCCGCTCCAGAAAACGGGCCACCGCATCCCGGAATCGGGGTTCACTGAGCCAATGGGCAGAATAGGTTTTGACCGGCTCAAAGCCGCGGGCTAATTTATGTTCGCCCTGAGCGCCGCCCTCGAAACGGCGAATGCCGTTTGCGATGGCCCACTCGATCGGTCGGTAATAGGCCACCTCGAAGTGCAGGCAGTCCACGCGCTCTAAGGCCCCCCAGTAGCGGCCGTACAGAACGAGATTTTCTTGCATGAGCAGTGCGCAGGCGATGGGTTCACGTGCGCGTTCGGCTAGGCTGAGCACAAAGGTATCGGGCAAGGCGTTTGCCAGCGCATGGAAGCACTCCGGTGTCATGTAGGGGGTGGAGTGGTGTTCGTGGTAAGTGTTGGCGTAACACCTGTAAAAGAAATCCCAATCAGACGCGGTAATCTCCCGGCCAGCGACGATGCGGGTGGAGATGCCGGCATCGGCCACTTTGCGCCGTTCGGCTTTGACTTTTTTTCGTTTGGGCTGTGTGAGCTGAGACAGGTAGTCGTCAAACGTGCTGTACCCGTGGTGTTGCCAATGAAACTGCACGTTGTCACGGATCAGCCAGCCGCGGTCACGCAGTGCGGCCATGTCATGCGAATCCGTGAATAACACGTGGGCCGATGACCATCCGAGTGTGCGGGCCTGATCCTCAATGGCGTCGATCAGCGTGATTTTGGCATTCGGATCGCGAGCCATTAGCCGTGTGCCCGGAATGGGGGAAAAGGGACTGGCGATCAGCAGCTTAGGGTAATAGTCCAACCCGGCGCGCTGATAGGCATCGGCCCAGGCCCAATCGAATACGTACTCGCCGTAGGAGTGGCCTTTGGCATAGACCGGCGTAGCGGCCACCAAAGCTCCCGACGGATCGCGCACTGTGATCGGCAGGGGTTGCCAGCCTGTCTTGCCGTTGGTGCAGCCCGTGGACTCCAAGGTGCTGAGAAATTCCCAGCGTAAAAAAGGCGTCGCCTCGGGCTGATCCGCGAGAAGCCCATTCCAATCCAGGGCAGGGATCTCGGAGAAGGATCCGTGAAGGGTAATGTCCATGCTGAGTCCCAGTGTAGCCGCGCCCTTGATTTCGCGTCGCAATGCCCCCATCTCCACACTAACCGTGGCAAACGCCACCCCCTTATCGAGTGAGATGCGACGATGCGAACCGACAAATTAACCACCGCTTTTCAACAGGCGCTCTCGGACGCCCAGAGCCTGGCCGTAGGGTATGACAGTCCCACGATGGAGCCCCTGCACGTGCTCTCGGCGCTGTTGCAGCAGGACGAGAGCTCCACCAAATCGTTGCTGGCGCGCGCCGGTGTTAACACTCAGCGTCTGGGCCAGGCCGTGGACAGCGCACTGGAGAGCCTGCCCAAAGTGGCCAAGCCCGAAGGTCAGGTGACCGTGGGCTCGGAGCTCGTGCGGCTGTTTAACCTGACCGATCGCGAGGCGCAAAAACGGGGTGATCAGTTCATTGCGAGCGAATTGTTCCTGTTGGCCTTGGCCGATGATAAAGGACCCGCTGGAAAACTGCTGCACGAGTCGGGCTTAACGCGCAAGAACCTGGAGTTGGCGATCGACGCGGTGCGCGGTGGCCAGTCGGTGGACTCCGCCGAGGCCGAGGGGCAACGCGAATCGTTAAAGAAATACTGCATTGATCTGACCGAGCGTGCGGCCCGCGGAAAGCTCGACCCGGTGATTGGTCGGGATGATGAAATCCGCCGCTGCATTCAGATTCTGCAACGGCGCACTAAAAATAATCCCGTGCTCATCGGTGAGCCCGGTGTGGGCAAAACCGCCATCGTGGAAGGCCTAGCGCAACGGATCGTGAACGGCGAGGTGCCGGAAGGTTTAAAAGGTAAATCGGTGCTGACACTGGACATGGCGGCCTTGCTCGCCGGTGCCAAGTATCGCGGCGAGTTCGAAGAGCGTCTCAAGGCGGTACTGAAAGACATTGCCCAGATGGCGGAGAGCCATCCCAGCGGTCACCCCATTGTGTTCATTGACGAGATCCACACCATGGTCGGCGCAGGCAAAGCGGAGGGTGCGATGGACGCCGGCAATATGCTCAAGCCCGCGCTCTCGCGGGGTGAGCTGCATTGCATCGGTGCAACGACCCTGGATGAATACCGCAAGTACATTGAAAAGGATGCGGCACTGGAGCGGCGGTTCCAAAAGGTATTGGTGGGCGAACCGAGTGTCGAGGCCACCATCGCGATTCTGCGCGGCCTGCAAGAGCGTTATGAGCTCCACCACGGCGTGGACATCACCGATCCGGCCATCGTTGCCGCCGCGGAACTCTCGCATCGCTACATCACGGATCGTTTTCTGCCGGACAAGGCCATTGACCTGATTGACGAGGCCGCCTCCCGCATCAAAATGGAAATCGATTCCAAACCGGAATCAATGGATAAGCTGGACCGTCGCCTGATCCAGTTAAAGATCGAGCGCGAAGCGGTGCGCAAGGAAAAAGACGAGGCCTCCAAAAAACGTTTTGAACTTCTAGAGCAGGAGATCGCACGACTCGAACGCGAGTTGGCCGATCTCGAAGAAGTATGGAAGGCGGAAAAGGCCGCCGTGCAGGGCTCCCAGTCGATCAAAGAAGAGATCGATCAGGTCCGCCATGAGATCGACGCCCATACCCGTAAAGGCGACTGGCAGAAGGTGTCGGAGTTGCAGTATGGAAAGCTCCCCGAACTGGAGGCGCGTTTAAAGGCCGCTGATGCCAAGGCCTCTTCCGGGGACCAGAAGCCGAAACTCTTGCGCACCCAAGTGGGGGCCGAAGAGATCGCCGAGGTGGTCTCGCGTGCCACCGGAATTCCGGTGTCCAAGATGATGACCGGCGAGCGCGAGAAGCTGCTGACCATGGAGACCCATCTGCATGAACGGGTGGTGGGCCAAGACGAGGCCGTGACCCTGGTCTCCGATGCGATCCGTCGCTCCCGAGCAGGCCTATCCGATCCCAACCGGCCCTATGGCTCTTTTCTGTTTCTGGGCCCCACCGGCGTGGGCAAGACCGAACTCTGCAAAGCACTCGCCCAGTTTCTGTTCGATTCCGAAGAACAGATGGTGCGCATTGACATGAGTGAGTTTATGGAAAAACACTCCGTGTCGCGTCTGATCGGTGCGCCCCCGGGCTATGTGGGCTATGAAGAGGGTGGCACGCTGACCGAGGCCGTGCGGCGTAAACCCTACAGCGTGATCCTGCTCGATGAGGTCGAGAAGGCCCATCCCGATGTGTTCAACGTCTTGTTACAGGTGTTGGATGATGGCCGTCTGACCGACGGCCAGGGGCGCACGGTGGATTTTCGCAACACCGTAGTGGTGATGACCTCGAATCTGGGATCTCCAGAGATTCAACGCCTCGCCGGTTCACCGGCTGCGGAGATCAAGGAGGCGGTGATGGCCGAGGTGAAAGTCCACTTCCGGCCCGAGTTTATCAATCGGATTGATGAGATTGTGGTGTTTCATGCCTTGGGGCAGGCGCACATTCGAAACATTGCCCGCATCCAGCTCAAGCGGCTCGAGGCCCGCGTTGAGGAGCGGGACATGAAGCTCGAAGTCTCCGATGCCGCACTCGATGAGGTGGCCAAGGTGGGGTTTGATCCGCTCTTTGGCGCCCGACCACTGAAGCGCGCGATTCAGCAACGCATCGAGAATCCGGTGGCCAAGTTAATTCTGGAAGGCAAGTTCGGGCCCAACGATGTGATCCCGGTCGATTTTAAAAACGGCGATTTTGCCTTCGACCGGGTTGTGCACTAACAACCCGAGCGGGCACCGGCGCGCGGCCACAAGCGTGCTAGATGACTCTGCCGACCGGAACGTAGACCAGTCGCGTTCCCGCGAGCCGATCGTGAATCGTCTGTGAATCCCGATCCACGATCGCCCACAACAATCCGATGCCCGAGAGCGTGCTCGGGATGGCGATGAGGGCGCGTACTATGGCGGTGCGCAGGTCGACATCGCGGCCGTTGCGTAACTGCAGGCGCATCCCCAGGGTCTGCATCGGCAGCGTGCATCGGCCCTGGCTCCAGCCCCAACTGAAATACACCAACAGGGCCGCGCCAATGATGATCTGCAGTCCGGTGCGCTTGATGTCGTAAAGATCGGGATTGGCCTTGTCGCTGAAGTCCACGATCACCGAGTAGACAAACCCGATCACCAGCAGAGGCCCAAACAACAACAGGGCCTCGTACACGATGCCCATGAACCGCCGCCATACGGTGGCCGATGCGATCCGGGCAGTGGTGGAAGATGAAACGTCAGTGTCGGCTGAATTCACAGCCCAAGTTTACTGTGCCGACAGTGGCTTTTCAGCGCGAGGGGCAAGGGCGGAGTGCGGGCGTGCAGTGCGCACGGCCGTTGCATCGGAGGTCGCGCTGGCCTCGGCGACTTTTTGCTGGGCAAGTTCAAATAGCCGCGTGCGTTCTTTCTCGCTGAGTTTCTGGTACTCGTTCCACTTCATGGCACGGACATGCTCGGGGATGGTGTCGCGTACACCATCGTAGACGGCACGGGCTTGACGTCGCTCCACGGCAGGCAGGGCGACCCAGGCCTCCATGCGTTCCTGGGCCAGTGCGCGCTCCGCATCGCTTAACAGATGAAAGCGGTCGGCGATCTTGACCCATTTACGTTTGCGGGCCTCATCGAGTTCCGGCCAGTAGGCTTCGAGCGGAGCCAAGGCATCGCGCTGTGGGTTGGTGAGCTTGGCCCACTGATATTTCTGGGGGCCAGATTCGAGGCCGGGGAAAAACCGACCCGCATTCCAATACTGACGAAGACCGGCAGAGGTCGCACCGGCAGCGGCCACGGTGGTGGCATGAATGGTGATGCCCGCGGTAAGCCCGACGACTTGCTCTGCGTTTAGGGTTTCTTCTTGATAAGCCAGAAAGCCAGGATCAAGGTAGGCCTTTGGCGGCAAGGGACCACTGATCATGCGCTTATCAATTTCGGCGATGCGCAAGATGTCTTGCTCGATCGCATCGGTCTGGGCGATCTGCAAGCCCACCACCACGGTGACCAGCGAGGCAAACGATAAGCCCATCCCCCAGGCCTGCCCGCTGGACAGACGCCAACGGCTGGGCACGGAGGCCCGACTCGAGAATTTCTCTTCTGCCCGCGACACGGCCCGCAACCGCGCATTGCGCAGGGCATTTCGGGTGGACTGATCCACCTGCTGCTGGCTGCGCTCCAAGGCCTGTCGGGCTTGGTAGATGAGTTCGTCGGGCGTGGTCATGGTTCTTGGGGTTCTATCAACTTTAGGGCATCGCCCAGATTTTTTATCGCACGAAAACAGTGGGTTTTAACGCTTCCCTCGGAGCAGCCCATGGCCTGAGCCGTCTGGGCGATATCCAACCCTTCCCAATAACGCAGCAGGAAGGCCTGTTGTTGACGGATGGGCAGGTTTTCAATGGCTGCGTTGAGCAGATCCCAGTGTTGGCGGCGCTCGGCCAGCATCTCGGGCTGCAGCAGCCGGTTGTCGGGCGCATCGAACAGGCCCTCGCCGTCTTGCCCGGACTCGTCATCACCGGCCGCCGGGGTCAGGTCTTCAAACAGTGACACCCAGGTCCGGCGCACCTTTTGACGACGGTGATGATCCAGGATGGCGTTTTGCAGGATGCGCTGAAAGAGCATCGGCCACTCGGTGGCCGGACGGTCCCCGTATTTCTCGGCCAGTCGCATCATGGCGTCTTGGACCAGGTCCAGGGCCGTCTCGTCGTTGCGCACGGCCATCACCGCGATCCGGAAGGCTCGGTGCTCCACGCTTGCCAGGAATTGGTCCAGAGCCTTGGGATTCATACCGGTATGTTAAATTAGAGGGCTTGACCTTGCCGGTACTGGCTCCACAAGAGACAGCAACGGCGATCCGTCAACTCAAAGCCCTTGTCGCAAGGTCTGTGTCGCTGGCCCTGGTCTCTGGACCAAGGGGCGGGTGGCACCGGCGGGCAAGGATCACTGGAACTTGATAGGACCGACAACCTATGGACATTACAGGCGCAGAAATCGTCGTGCGTTGCCTGCACGAGGAAAACGTAGACCACATCTTTGGCTACCCTGGCGGTGCCGTTCTCTACATCTACGACGAGATTTACAAGCAAAACAAATTCAAACACATTCTGGTGCGCCATGAGCAGGCGGCCGTGCACGCGGCCGATGCCTATGCCCGATCCACGGAGACCGTGGGCGTGTGCCTGGTCACCAGTGGCCCGGGGGTCACCAATGCGGTGACCGGGATTGCCACTGCCTACATGGATTCGATTCCGATGGTGGTGATTTCGGGCCAGGTGCCCACCCATGCCATCGGCCTAGATGCCTTTCAGGAGTGCGACACCGTGGGCATAACCCGGCCCTGTGTGAAACACAACTTCCTGGTCAAGGATGTCCGTGACCTGGCCATGACCATGAAAAAAGCCTTTCATCTGGCCCGCACTGGACGCCCCGGCCCCGTATTGGTCGACATCCCCAAGGATGTCACCCGCGATCGTTGCAAGTTCGAGTACCCCAAGGAAGTGGTGATGCGCTCGTACAACCCGGTGGTCAAAGGCCACGCCGGGCAGATCAAGAAAGCGGTTCAGCTGATGCTGTCGGCCGAGCGGCCGATGATCTACACCGGTGGCGGTGTGATCCTGGGCAACGCCTCGAAGGAACTGCGTGAGCTTGTCGACCTGTTGGGGTATCCCTGCACCAACACCCTAATGGGACTGGGCGCCTATCCGGCCACGGATCAGAAATTCCTGGGCATGCCCGGCATGCACGGCACCTACGAGTGCAACATGGCCATGCAGCACTGCGATGTGTTGGTGGGCATCGGCGCCCGATTCGACGACCGTGTGATCGGCAACCCCAAACACTTTGCCCAAAACCCGCGCAAGATCATCCACGTGGACATTGATCCATCGTCCATTTCGAAACGGGTGAAGGTCGACGTGCCCATCGTGGGCGATGTGGGCGATGTGATGCGCGAGATGATTGCGCAGATCAAGGAGGCCATCGCGGCCGGGCACCAGTTCAACAAAAAGGCCCATGCGGCCTGGTGGGATCAGATCCAGGACTGGCGTGGCCGTCAATGCCTGAATTACAAAAATAGCGACACGGTGATCAAGCCCCAGTTTGTCGTGGAAAAACTCTGGGAAGTCACCAAGGGCGAGGCCTTCATCACCTCCGACGTGGGCCAACACCAGATGTTCGCGGCCCAGTACTACAAGTTTGACTATCCGCGTCGCTGGATTAACTCCGGTGGCCTGGGCACGATGGGGGTAGGGTTGCCCTATGCCATGGGCGTGAAGCTTGCCCATCCCGATGCCGAAGTGGCCTGCATTACGGGTGAGGGCTCCATTCAGATGTGCATTCAGGAACTCTCCACCTGCCAGCAGTATCACGTGCCGGTCAAGGTGATCAATCTGAATAACCGTTACCTGGGCATGGTCCGTCAGTGGCAGGAGATCGAGTACGAGAGCCGTTATGCCGAGTCCTACATGGATTCACTTCCCGACTTCGTGAAACTGGCCGAGGCTTACGGCCATGTGGGCATGTTGATCAGCAAGCCCGCCGATGTCGAGCCGGCCTTGCGTGAGGCCTTCAAGATGAAAGATCGCCTGGTGTTCATGGACTTCATCACCGACCGCGAAGAAAACGTCTGGCCGATGGTGCAGTCGGGCAAGGGCTTAACCGAAATGCTGCTTGGTGCAGAAGATCTCTAAGGGGCCAAGACATGCGACACATTATTTCCATTCTCATTGAGAACGAGCCCGGGGCGCTGTCCCGTGTGGTGGACCTGTTCTCGGCCCGCGCCTACAACATTGAGACCCTGACCGTGGCGCCCACCGAGGATCAATCCCTTTCGCGCATGACCATCTCGACCAAGGGATCGGATGACACCATTGAGCAGATCACCAAGCATCTGAATCGCTTAGTCGATGTGGTGAAGGTGGTGGACCTGATTGAGCATCCGCACATCGAGCGCGAGCTCATGTTGATCAAGGTGCGTGCGGTCGGTAAAGAGCGCGAGGAAATGAAGCGCATGGCCGATATTTTTCGCGGCCGTGTGATTGACGTGACCGACAAAACCTACACGATTGAACTCACGGGCGACAGCCACAAGCTCGACGCCTTCATTGAGGCCTTGGAAGAGGGCAGCATTTTAGAAACCGTGCGCACCGGATGCTCCGGCATCTCTCGCGGTGATCGGATTCTGAAGGCCTAGTCCAGGCGAGCCATTACGCATCGACTCCAGAATAATCCTCACGACACATAAAGGACACAACATGAACGTTTACTACGATAAAGACGCGGATCTCTCCCTGATCAAAGGAAAAAAAGTTGCGATCATTGGTTACGGCTCGCAAGGCCATGCCCACGCTTTGAATCTGCACGATAGCGGATGCAATGTGGTAGTGGGTGTGCGCAAGGGCGGCCCGAGCTGGACCAAAGTGGAAAAAGCCGGACTGAAGGCCGCCGAGATCAAAGATGCGGTGAAGGATGCTGACGTGGTGATGTTGCTGATGCCCGATGAGCACATCGGTGCGGTCTACGCCGCTGAAATCGCGCCGGTGATCAAGCAAAACGCCGCCTTAGCGTTTGCCCATGGCTTTAACGTGCATTACGGTCAGGTGACGCCGCGCGCCGATCTCGATGTGATCATGATCGCGCCCAAGGCGCCTGGCCACACCGTTCGTGGCACCTATGCCCAAGGCGGCGGCGTGCCCTGTCTGATCGCAGTCCATCAGGACACTACGGGCAATGCGCGGGCCATCGCGCTGTCCTATGCCAGCGCAATTGGCGGTGGCAAGGCCGGCATCATCCAGACCAACTTCCGCGAAGAGACCGAGACCGATCTGTTCGGTGAGCAGGCGGTGCTCTGCGGCGGTACTGTGGAGTTGATCAAGGCGGGTTTTGAGACCTTGGTCGAGGCCGGCTATGCACCGGAGATGGCCTACTTTGAGTGCCTGCACGAACTCAAACTGATCGTCGATCTGATCTATGAGGGCGGCATTGCCAACATGAACTACTCGATTTCAAACAACGCCGAGTTTGGTGAGTACGTGACCGGTCCCAAGGTCGTGACCGCCGAGACCAAACAGGCCATGAAAGAAGCGCTCACCCGTATTCAAACGGGCGAGTACGCCAAAGAGTTCATTTTGGAAAATCGTGCAGGCGCCCCGACCCTGTTGTCACGCCGTCGCCTGACCGCCGAGCATCCCATCGAGCAGGTGGGCGAGAAGCTGCGGGCCATGATGCCCTGGATCAAGGCCAACAAGCTGGTGGATCAGACACGCAACTGATGACCGATTTCGACGTTCCCCGCTACCCTCATCCGATCATTGCCCGCGAGGGTTGGCCGTTTGTCGCCGGAAGTCTGATCCTGGCCGTGGTCGCCACCTGGCTGGGCTGGGGTGTGATCGCGGCCGTGCTCTGGTTGCTGGCGGTGTTTGTGATCCAGTTTTTTCGCGACCCGGCGCGCACACCGCCGATTGGTGATGGGCTCATCACGTCGCCGGCCGATGGGCGCATTGTGGTGGTGGGCAAGGCGGTCGACCCGATCACGGGCGCCGATAGCCTGAAGATCAGCGTGTTCATGAACGTGTTCAATGTGCACTCGAACCGCGCGCCCATTCACGGCAAGGTGCGCGAGGTGCAGTATTTTCCGGGCGCATTTCTCAACGCGGCGGTGGACAAGGCCAGCGAACAGAATGAACGGTGTGCCATGGTGTTGCAGGATCCGCAGGGCCGCAGCCTGACCTGCATTCAAATTGCCGGACTGGTGGCCCGCCGCATCCTGTGTTACGCCAAGCCCGGCGATGAACTGCTGCGCGGTGCGCGTTACGGGTTTATTCGGTTCGGGTCGCGGGTGGATGTCTATTGCCCCTTGACCGCTCAGGCGTTAGTCTCGGTGGGTGACAAAGTCTCTGCCCATTCCACGCCGCTGGCCCGTTGGTAAACCCCGCGCGCTGAGCCGCGTGCACTTTTTAAAGTCATGAACACGCGCCTTCCCCGTCGACGCAACAGCATCTACCTGCTGCCCAATCTCTTCACCACGGGGTGTTTGTTTGCGGGGTTTTTCGCCATCGTTCAGGCCATGCACGGCCGGTTCACGGAGGCGGCGATTGCGATTTTTGTGGCCATGGTGCTCGATAGCCTCGATGGCCGCGTGGCGCGACTCACCAATACCACCTCGGACTTCGGTGCCCAATACGACAGCCTGGCCGACATGGTGTCGTTTGGGGCCGCGCCGGCGCTCATCATTTACATGTGGTCGCTGCAGAGCCTGGGCAAGTTCGGCTGGCTGGCGGCCTTTGTCTACATTGCCGGGGCGGCGCTGCGTTTGGCGCGTTTTAACACCAACATCGCGATCGTGGATAAGCGGTTTTTCCAGGGCCTGCCCAGTCCTGCGGCCGCCGCACTTCTGGCGGGGTTGGTCTGGGTGGCCACCGATCTGCGTGAGACCAAGTGGATCGACTGGTCGGCCCGTGATCTGCGCTGGGTGGCCTGGTCGATGGCGGTATATGCGGGTCTGACCATGGTCTCCAGCGTACCGTTTTACAGTTTCAAAGACCTGAATCTGCGCCGCAGCGTCCCCTTTGTGGTGATCGTCTTGGTGGCCTTGGGTCTGGTGTTGATTTCCCAGGATCCGCCCACGCTACTTTTTCTGATGATGCTGGCCTATGGACTGTCGGGCTGGGTGTTGTTTTTTTGGCGCAAAACCCGCGGGGAGCGGGTGGAGGTATTTGCAGAGCCTGAGGAAAAGGATTTATAGTTTCGACCTATGGATCATTTGTCATTGCACCTTACGACCTATCAGATGCCGACGACCGTCGGACTGGGTCTACTTCTATCCTCCCTGGGTCGACTGCGCCACGGGCGCTAACTCTCGACCCCCACCGGCCGGTGCCCGCGAGCACCACTGCCTGCGCCGGATCTCAAAATAGCAGGCAACCCCAGACCCGAGTTCCATTACAGTTCCGCTCGAGCAGGGCGGATTACAAAGGATATGCATCATGACTGACCGTTTAATCATTTTTGACACCACCTTGCGCGATGGCGAGCAAAGCCCCGGCGCATCCATGACCAAGGACGAAAAAATCCGCATCGCGCGTCAATTGGAGCGCCTGCGGGTGGATGTGATCGAGGCCGGTTTTGCGGCCGCCAGCCCCGGGGATTTCGAGGCGATTCGGGCGATCGCGGAGACGATCAAGGACAGCACCGTGTGTTCCTTGGCCCGTGTATCGGAAAAAGATATTCGCGCGGCCGGCGAGGCGATCCGACCCGCCGCCAAAGGCCGAATTCACACGTTCATTGCGACCAGCCCGATCCATATGGAGAAAAAGCTGCGCATGAACCCCGACCAGGTCGTCGAGGCGGCCATCCAAGGGGTGAAGATGGCATTGGAATACACATCGGATGTGGAATTTTCCGCAGAAGATGCGGTACGCAGCGATATTGATTTCCTGGTACGTGTGTTTGGCGAGGTGATCAAGGCGGGCGCCAAAACCATTAACGTGCCCGATACCGTGGGCTACAGCGTGCCCGGTGTCTGGGGCGAGCGCTTTAAGCAGTTGATCGCCCGTACGCCGGGCGCCGATAAGGTGGTCTGGTCCACGCATTGCCACAACGACTTGGGCATGGCCGTGGCCAACTCCCTGTCGGCCGTGCTCAATGGGGCCCGTCAGGTGGAGTGCACCATCAATGGGCTCGGCGAGCGCGCCGGCAACGCGAGCCTGGAAGAAATTGTGATGGCGGTGAAGGTGCGCCAGGATGTGTTTAAGTGCGATACCAAGATCGACACCACTCAGATCGTGTCGGCCTCCCGGTTGGTGTCCCAGATCACGGGTTATCCGGTGCAGCCGAATAAGGCCGTGGTGGGGGCCAATGCCTTTGCCCATGAGTCCGGCATCCACCAAGACGGCGTGCTCAAGCACCGTGAAACCTACGAGATCATGCGCGCCGAGGATGTGGGCTGGTCGGCCAACAAGATCGTGCTGGGCAAGCTTTCCGGGCGTAACGCGTTTAAGCAGCGCTTAACGGATCTGGGCATTGAGTTTGACTCTGAGCAGGCCTTAAACGAGGCCTTTGCCCGGTTCAAAGACCTGGCCGATCGCAAGTCGGAGATCTTCGACGAAGATATTCAGGCGCTGGTGTCGGGCGAGTCGATCGAGGAGTCCGATGAGCATTACAAGTTCTTATCGCTGTCGCAGCGTTCGGAGACTGGTGAACGGCCCCATGCCAAGGTGGTGTTCTCCGCCGCTGGCCGGGAAGTGGCCACCGAGGCCGATGGCAACGGGCCGGTCGATGCCACGGTCAACGCGATTGAGTCCACCGTGAAAAGCGGCTCCGAGTTATTGCTCTTCTCGGTCAATGCGATCACCACGGGCACCGAAAGCCAGGGCGAGGTCACCATGCGGCTGTCCAAGGCCGGTCGGATTGTGAATGGCGTGGGGGCAGACCCGGACATCGTGGTGGCCTCGGCCAAGGCCTATCTGAACGCGCTCAATAAGTTGGAGAGCAAGGTCGAGAAGCTCAACCCGCAGCTGGTGTGATGGTGTGAGGGGTCGCGCGGGGGCACGCCCCCGGCGCTTGGCCCCGCGCCCACTGGCTTTGGAGGTAATTTTCCTTTAGAATTCAACGGGTTGCTGAAAGGCAGCTCCGCACGGCGGGCCCTGGCAGGCCCGACCGCAAGTCCTACGACATTTTTTAGGAGAGTGTCATGTCCGTTGCCACGTTAAATAAGCCTGACATCATGGCGCAATACCAGCGCGCCAAAAACGATACCGGTAGTCCGGAAGTGCAGGTCGCCCTGCTGACCGCCCGGATCAATGACCTGACCGACCACTTCAAAGCCCATGCCAAGGATCACCATTCCCGGCGCGGCCTGCTGAAAATGGTCAGCCGTCGACGCAAACTGCTCGACTATCTGAAGCGCACCGATGTCCAGGGCTACCGCACGCTGATCGAGCGTTTAGGCCTGCGTAAATAATCGGACCAGTGAGGATTTCTATCGACAGTCCGACCTGCGATCTGATCCAGATGTGAATAAAAATGCCTGCCCGGTAACCCTGGTCGGGCATTTTTACTTTGAAGTGAAGTGTGGGTGTAGTGCAAAGCGAAGTGATGATGTGAAACGTTGATGTGACGTGATGATGTGAAGCGTTGATTAAGAGATAAGGAAACGTTGTGTTTAATATTGCTAAAGAAGAGTTTCAGTATGGCCAGCACAAAGTGGTGTTGGAAACGGGCGAGATTGCCCGTCAGGCCGGCGGTGCGGTGCTGGTCAATGTGGAAGATACGATCGTGCTGGCCACGGTGGTCGCTGCCAAAAGTGCCAAACCTGGCCAGGATTTTTTCCCCTTAACGGTGGATTACATTGAGAAGACCTACGCTGCCGGAAAGATCCCAGGCGGGTTTTTCAAGCGTGAGGGCCGCCCCTCGGAAAAAGAAACGCTCACCTCGCGTTTGATTGATCGGCCCCTGCGCCCCTTGTTCCCCGATGGCTTTTATAACGAAGTCCAGGTGGTTTGCACCGTCGTTTCTCTGAATCCTGAAATCGATCCGGACATTGCGGCCTTGATTGGTGCGTCGGCCGCGATGGCGATCTCCGGTGTGCCTTTTAATGGCCCGATTGGCGCGGCACGCGTGGGTTATATCGATGGTCAGTATGTGTTAAATCCCACCGCCACGCAGCTGAAGAGCTCCAAGATGGATCTGGTGGTCGCCGGCACCGAGTCGGCCGTGTTGATGGTGGAGTCCGAGGCCCAACAGCTGTCGGAAGAAGTGATGTTGGGGGGGGTGGTGTTTGGCCACGATCAGGGCAAGATCGCGATTGCCGCGATCAACCGTCTGGTGGAAAAAGCGGGCAAGCCCGAGTGGGACTGGAAACCGGCGGAAAAAGACGAGGCCATGATCGGGCGCATCAAGGCGCTGGCCGAGGCCCCGCTCAAAGAGGCCTACGGCATGCGCAACAAGCAGGAGCGCTCCCAGAAGCTGAAAACCATCTACGCTGACATCGAAGCCAAGATCGCCGAAGAAGCGGCCGCATCGGGCAAGTCTCTGGATGCCAACCTGGTCGCGGAGACCTTGTTTGGAATTGAAGCCAATGTGGTGCGCTCGCAGATCTTAAATGGCGAGCCCCGCATCGACGGCCGCGATACGCGCACGGTGCGGCCCATTGAGATTCGTACCGGCGTGTTGCCGCGTACCCATGGCACCGCGCTCTTTACCCGCGGCGAAACCCAGGCACTGGTCGTGGCCACCTTGGGCACGAACCGCGATGAGCAGATCATCGATGCCTTGGCGGGCGAGTACCGTGAGCGCTTCATGCTCCACTACAACATGCCACCCTATGCCACCGGCGAATGCGGTCGCGTGGGCACACCCAAGCGGCGCGAGATCGGCCATGGCCGACTGGCCAAGCGTGCACTCGTGGCCGTGTTGCCGAGTCCCGAGGAATTCGCCTATTCCATGCGCGTGGTTTCCGAGATCACCGAGTCCAACGGTTCGTCTTCCATGGCCTCGGTCTGCGGCGGCTGTCTCGCCCTGATGGATGCCGGCGTGCCGTTGAAGGCCCACGTGGCCGGAATCGCCATGGGCTTAATCAAAGACGGTGGCCGGTTTGCGGTGCTCACGGACATCCTGGGCGATGAAGATCACCTGGGCGACATGGACTTCAAGGTCGCGGGCACCGAAAACGGTGTCACTGCGTTGCAGATGGACATCAAGATCCAAGGCATTACCAAAGAAATCATGCAGGTCGCCCTGGCCCAGGCCCTGGAGGCCCGACTGCATATTCTGGGCAAGATGAAGGCTGCTCTGGATCATGCCCGCGAGGAACTCTCCGAGTTTGCGCCGCGTCTTTACACCATGAAGATCAATCCTGAGCGGATTCGCGATGTGATCGGCAAAGGTGGCGCCACCATTCGGGCCATCACCGAGGAAACGGGAACGCAGATCGACATTCAGGAAGACGGTTCGATTACCGTGGCCGCTACCACGGGCGATGCCGCACGCGCAGCCATCAAGCGCATCGAGGAACTCACCGCCGAAGTCGAAGTGGGCAAGACCTACGACGGTACGGTGCTGCGTCTGTTGGAGTTCGGCGCGATCGTGTCGATCCTGCCGGGTAAAGATGGCCTGTTGCACATCTCACAGATTGCCAATGAACGCGTGAATCAGGTCTCCGATTATCTGAAAGAGGGCCAATCGATTCGCGTCAAAGTGCTGGAGGCCGATGACAAAGGGCGTCTGCGTTTGTCCATGAAGGCCTTGCTGGAAGCGCCTGCGGAAGGGGCCTCCACGGGGGCTCCTGCACAGGGAACGCCAAGCGCCTGATGGTAAACTCTGGTGCAGCGCAGCGACGGCCTTGGGTCGTCGGTAACTGGAAGATGCATGGCAGCATGGTCGAGAACGAAGGCCTGCTGTCTGCGCTTCTAGGGGCTCTCGATCAGCATCCCAAAGATGCGCCGATTGCCCGTTGCGCGGTGGCCGTTCCTTTCCCCTATTTGTTTCAGGCCGCGGTACGTTTAAAGGGCCATTCGGTGGGTTGGGGCGCCCAGGATGTGAGTGCAGAAGAGCAGGGCGCATTCACCGGAGAAGTATCGGCGGCCATGCTGCAGGACTTTGAGGCGCAGTTTGCCTTGGTGGGGCACTCCGAACGCCGCGTGCGTTGGGGAGAGTCGGATGCCGTGGTGGCCGCAAAAGCGGTGCGCGTGGCGTTGGCGGGCCTCACCCCGATCGTTTGTGTGGGCGAATCGTTGGAGATTCGGGATCGAGGCCAGGCCATACCGGTGGTGTGTGGCCAGGTGCGTGCAGTGGCTGTGCGATTGGCCGAAGAGAAGCGCTTGGCCAGTGCCGTGTTCGCCTATGAGCCGATTTGGGCCATCGGCACGGGCCGCAGCGCCACCGCGGCGCAGGCCCAGGAAATGCACGCTGCGATTCGCGCCGAAATTGCGCGGATGGATGCGAACGCTGCCGAACAGGTGGTGTTGTTGTACGGGGGCAGTGTGAAAGCGGCGAGCGCACGCGAGTTATTTGCGCAGCCGGATATCGATGGCGCCTTAGTGGGAGGTGCCTCATTGCAGGCGCAGGAGTTCTACACCATTGCGTGTGCCGTAAGGGGTTAAGGAAATGAGCTGGTTAGGAAATTTAGTGTTGACGATTCAGGTGCTCTCGGCCATCGGCATCATCGTGCTGGTGTTGTTGCAACAGGGCAAAGGGGCGGACATGGGTGCCGCATTTGGGTCCGGTTCGGCGGGCAGCGTGTTTGGCGCCACTGGGTCCGCCAATTTCTTGAGTCGAACCACGGGGATTTTGGCCACGGTCTTTTTTATCGCGACCTTGGCCTTGTCGTTCATTGCCACCAAGAGTCAGCAGCCCGCGGGATCTGGCAGCGTGATGCAATCGGCACCCGAGGCGCCGTCGTCGGTGCCCGTGCCATCGCAACTGCCACCGGCCGGGTCATCGGTGCCGTCTGCACCGGCAAGTGGGGGCAAGAAGTAAGGAATTTTTTGGACCGACGGGACAGTCGGGGTAGTATGGGTTTTGCGAGAGTTTTGTCGCCGACGTGGTGAAATTGGTAGACACGCTGTCTTGAGGGGGCAGTGGCGCAAGCTGTGCGAGTTCGAGTCTCGCCGTCGGCACCAAACAGGGAAAGAAGAAGTAATAAAAAAATACTTCCGGGGATTGAGTCGTGAACTTAGAGCAATACCTTCCGGTGTTGATGTTTATTCTGGTCGGCGGCGCCATTGGCATCGCGTCGATGACGGTGGGCAAGATATTGGGACCCAGCCGCCCCGATCCGGAAAAACTGTCGCCCTACGAGTGCGGGTTCGAGGCGTTTGAAGACGCGCGCCTGCAGTTTGACGTGCGCTACTACCTGGTGGCCATCTTATTCATCCTGTTTGACCTGGAGATTGCCTTCCTGTTTCCGTGGGCGGTGGTCTTAAAAGATATTGGGTTGTTTGGGTTTCTGTCCATGATGGTCTTTCTGTCCATTCTGGTGCTCGGCTTCATCTATGAATGGATGAAGGGCGCACTGGATTGGGAATAGCGACCGGAACGCGGGACCACAGGGCGACACGGGACACGGGAGGCGCGACACGACATGGCGATTGACGGCGTTTTCAAACAAGGGTTTCTGACCACCTCGGCCGACACCATCATCAATTGGACGCGTACAGGCTCGCTCTGGCCCATGACCTTTGGGCTGGCCTGTTGTGCGGTGGAGATGATGCACGCGGGGGCGTCCCGCTACGACCTCGATCGCTTCGGTGTGGTGTTTCGACCGAGTCCGCGACAGTCCGACGTCATGATCGTTGCGGGCACGTTGTGCAACAAGATGGCGCCCGCCTTGCGCAAGGTCTACGACCAAATGCCGGAGCCGCGTTGGGTGATCTCGATGGGGTCGTGCGCCAACGGTGGCGGCTACTATCACTACAGCTACTCGGTGGTGCGCGGGTGTGACCGCATCGTGCCGGTGGACATCTACGTTCCGGGCTGTCCGCCCACCGCCGAAGCCCTGATCTACGGGATCATTCAATTGCAAAACAAGATTCGTCGCACCAGTACGATCGCGCGGAGCTGATTCATGAGCACCTTGGCCTCTATTCTTGAATCCACGCTGGGCAGCGCCGTCCGACAGGTCCAGGTGGCCCTGGGTGAAACCACGCTGACCGTATCGGCCGACCAGTACTGGGATGTCGGCCAGCGTCTGCGCGACACTCCCGGCCTGCGGTTTGACACCCTGATTGATCTGTGTGGCGTGGACTATCGCGACTACCAAGACGGCCGCTACGAGGGCCCGCGGTTTGCGGTGGTGGTGCATCTGTTGTCCGTGGAGCTCAATCAGCGGCTTCGTCTGCGGGTGTTCTGCCCCGATGACGAACTGCCCGTAGTGGCCTCGCTCACCGATCTGTGGTCGGCCGCCAACTGGTATGAGCGCGAGGCATTTGATATGTACGGCATCGTGTTTGATGGTCACGATGATCTGCGCCGCATCCTCACGGACTACGGGTTTGTGGGGCACGCATTTCGAAAAGATTTTCCGATGTCGGGTTATGTGGAGATGCGCTATGACCCGGAGCAGAAACGGGTGATCTACCAGCCGGTGACCATTGAGCCACGCGATCAGACCCCGCGCGTGATCCGTGAGGACAACTACGGCGGATTTATTCCGCAATAACCCAGGATCGATCCGTGGCCGACATTAAAAACTACACCTTGAACTTCGGACCGCAGCATCCTGCGGCCCACGGTGTGCTGCGTCTGGTGCTCGAACTTGATGGCGAGGTGGTCCAGCGGGCCGACCCCCATATTGGTCTCTTGCATCGGGGCACCGAGAAGCTCGCCGAACAAAAGACCTTTATCCAGTCGGTGCCCTACATGGATCGCCTGGATTACGTGTCCATGATGGTCAATGAGCATGCCTATGTCATGGCCATTGAGAAACTCATCGGGGTGGACGTGCCGATTCGGGCGCAGTACATCCGCGTCATGTTCGATGAGATCACCCGTATTCTCAATCACCTGCTGTGGATCGGTGCCCATGGCTTGGATGTGGGTGCGATGGCGGTATTCCTGTACGCCTTTCGCGAGCGCGAGGACCTCATGGATGTCTACGAGGCCGTCTCGGGTGCTCGGATGCACGCGGCCTACTACCGTCCGGGCGGCGTCTATCGGGATCTGCCGGATCGCATGCCGCAGTACCTGGTCAATCGCAAGCGCTCGGACAACGCGGCGCGGCGTTTGAACGAAAACCGCCAGGGCAGTCTGCTCGACTTTATCGAAGACTTCACCCGTCGCTTTCCCGGCTATGTCGATGAGTACGAGACCCTGCTCACCGACAATCGGATCTGGAAGCAGCGTCTGGTGGGCATTGGCGTGGTCTCGGCCGAGCGTGCCAAGGCGATGGGCTTTACCGGTCCGATGTTGCGCGGTTCCGGCGTGGTCTGGGATCTGCGCAAACATCAGCCTTATGAGGTCTACGACCAGCTGGATTTTGATATCCCGGTGGGCAAGGAAGGCGATTCCTACGATCGGTATCTGTGCCGCATGGCCGAGATGCGTGAAAGCAATCGCATCATCGCCCAATGCGTGGAGTGGCTTCGCCAACACCCCGGACCGGTCATGTCGGATAACCACAAAGTCTCGCCGCCGGCGCGACTCGACATGAAATCCAACATGGAAGAGTTGATCCACCACTTTAAGCTCTTCACCGAAGGGTTTCACGTGCCCGAAGGCGAGTGCTATGCGGCGGTGGAGCATCCCAAAGGGGAGTTTGGTATTTATCTGGTGTCCGATGGCGCCAACAAACCCTATCGGCTGAAGATTCGTGCGCCCGGCTTTGCCCATTTGCAGGGACTCAATGAGATGGCACGCGGGCACATGATCGCCGACGTGGTCACCATCATTGGCACGCAAGACATCGTGTTTGGAGAGATTGATCGATGAGCAGCGCCTCCACGCCCACCCAACTCTCGCTATCCGAGCGTCCGCGCGAGCCGGTCTTATCGCCCGATGCCTATCGACGCATCGACCGCGAGGTGGCCAAGTACCCCCCGGATCAGAAGCAGTCGGCGGTGATGTCGGCCTTAACGATTGCCCAGCGGGAAGTGGGATGGATCTCCCCGGAAGTGGAGCGCGATGTCGCGAGCTATCTGGGCATGCCCGCCATCGCGGTCCACGAGGTGGCCAGTTTCTACACCATGTACAACCTGGCCCCTGTGGGGCAGTTCAAGATCACCGTGTGCACCAATCTGCCGTGTGCGTTGCGCAGCGGCAATCAGGCGGCGGAGTATCTGAAGGCCAAGCTGGGCGTTGGCTTTAACGAGACTACGGCCGATGGCCTGTTTACGCTCAAGGAAGGGGAGTGCATGGGCGCCTGTGCCGACTCCCCCGTGATGCTGGTCAACAACCATCGGATGTGCAGTTTCATGTCCAATGACCGCATCGATGCATTGCTCGAGGAATGCCGTGCGCAGGCGGGCGCTGGCGCCACGTCCACGAAGGGAGGCGCATGATGGGTGCACCCGAGATCCCGATGATTGACACGTGTTTTCATGGGCGGCATATCAGTCCGCAGATCCTGGCCGGACTGACCCCGGATGGCTGGCGACTGAAGGACTATCAGGCGCGCGGCGGCTATCAGGCGCTCAAGAAAATCCTCTCGGGCATGACCCCGGAGGAAGTCATCGCCGAGGTGAAGGCGTCGGGTTTGCGTGGCCGCGGCGGTGCGGGTTTCCCGACGGGCCTGAAGTGGAGTTTCATGCCGGCCAAACTCCCGATTCAAAAGTATCTGATCTGCAATTCCGATGAGGGCGAACCGGGAACCTGCAAGGACCGCGACATTTTGCGTTACAACCCGCACATCGTGATCGAAGGTATGGCCATTGCGGCGTATGCGATGGGCATCACGGTGGGGTACAACTACATTCACGGTGAGATCTGGGAAGTCTACGAACGCTTTGAAGAGGCCTTGGATGAGGCCCGTGCCGCCGGGTTTTTGGGCAAGAACATCTGCGGCTCGAAGTTTTCATTTCAGCTGCACGCCCACCATGGATTCGGGGCTTACATTTGTGGCGAAGAGACGGCACTGTTGGAATCGCTCGAGGGCAAGAAGGGTCAGCCACGATTCAAACCGCCGTTTCCAGCCAGTTATGGCCTCTACGGCAAACCCACCACGATCAACAACACGGAGACCTTTGCGGCCGTGCCGTGGATCATCCGTCATGGGGGGCAGGCCTATCTGGAAGTGGGCAAACCCAATAACGGTGGCACTAAGGTGTTCTCCGTGTCGGGGGATGTGGAGCGGCCGGGCAACTATGAAATCCCGTTGGGCACACCGTTTGCAAAACTCTTGGAGCTCGCCGGCGGCATGCGCGATGGCCGACGGCTGAAGGCCGTCATTCCGGGCGGATCGTCGATGCCGGTGTTGCCGGCCGAGATCATGATGGCCACCGATATGGATTACGACGCGATTGCAAAGGCGGGCTCGATGCTGGGCTCTGGCGCAGTGATCGTGATGGATGAGTCCCGTTGCATGGTGCGCAGTCTGTTGCGATTGTCGTATTTCTACTATGAAGAGTCCTGCGGTCAGTGCACACCCTGCCGCGAGGGCACCGGATGGCTGTGGCGCATGGTCCAGCGCATCGAACACGGTCAGGGCACGATGGAGGATCTGGATCGGCTCAACGAGGTGGCCGGAAATATCCAGGGCCGCACCATCTGCGCCCTTGGCGATGCCGCGGCCATGCCTGTGCGGGCTTTTTTAAAGCATTTTCGCAGTGAATTTGAGCACCACATCACGCACAAGCGCTGCGTGGTGGACGATTACCTGTAGAGCGGATGGGTGAGTAAGCGACATGGTTGAACTTGAGATCGATGGCAAGAAGGTCGAGGTAGTGGAAGGCAGCATGGTGATGGATGCCGCCACCAAGCTCGGCCTGTATGTCCCGCATTTCTGCTATCACAAGAAGTTGTCGATCGCTGCCAACTGCCGCATGTGCCTGGTCGAAGTGGAGAAGGCGCCTAAGGCCTTGCCGGCCTGCGCCACACCGGTGACTGCCGGCATGAAGGTGTTCACCGCCTCGGATAAGGCCAAGCAGGCCCAAAAGAGCGTGATGGAGTTTCTGCTGATCAATCACCCATTGGACTGCCCGATCTGTGATCAGGGCGGCGAGTGCCAGCTGCAGGACCTGGCCGTGGGCTATGGACCGTCGGCATCCCGCTACACTGAAGAGAAACGCGTGGTCTTTCACAAGTCCATGGGCCCGTTGATTTCGGCCGAGGAAATGAGCCGTTGCATTCATTGCACCCGTTGCGTGCGGTTTGGTCAGGAGATCGCCGGCGTGATGGAGCTTGGCATGGCTGGCCGCGGTGAGCACTCCGAAATCATGTCCTTTGTGGGCAATGCCGTGGAGAGCGAACTCTCGGGCAACATGATTGACATCTGCCCGGTCGGTGCGCTGACCAGCAAACCCTTCCGTTATTCCGCCCGCACCTGGGAGTTGTCGCGCAAGCGCTCCGTGAGTCCGCACGACAGCATCGGTGCCAATATCGTGGTGCAGTCTAAAAATAGTGAAGTCAAGCGTGTGGTGCCGTTTGAAAACGAGGACATCAATGAATGTTGGATCTCGGATCGGGATCGGTTCAGTTACGAAGGATTAAATAGCCCACAGCGGCTCACCACGCCCATGCTGCGCGACGCCGATGGCACCTGGCGTGAGGCCGGTTGGGGTGAGGCCCTCGAGAAGGTCGCCACCGCCCTGAAGGCCTCGGCTGATCGCGGCCCGAATCAGGTGCGCACACTCTGTTCGCCCAACAGCACCATTGAGGAACTTGCCTTGGCGGCGGGCCTGACCCGCGCCTTAAAGAGCGACGCCATCGATTGCCGCCCGCGATTGGGGCAGACCGGTTTCGATCAGTGCTTTGCCGGCACGCCCACACTCGGCATGACCCTGGCCGAGGTGAGTGACTTGGATCGCGTGTTGGTCGTGGGATCTTTTCTGCGTGGCGATCATCCCTTGCTTGCGCAACGGTTGCGTCAGGCAGTGCGTCATGGGGCTCAACTGGTGACCGTGAATGCGGTGGCCGAGGATCTGCTCATGCCGCAGGCCCAGTCCATCGTGGTCTCTCCCACGGAGTGGGTGCAGGCCTTGCAGAGCGAGGCCTTGGTGCAACATCTGCAGGGATCCTCGGACCCATCGCAGCATGCCGCGATTCTTCTGGGCAATAGTGTGCTGGCCCATCCGCAGGCAGCCGCCGTCTGGTCGGCAGCGCAAGCCGTGGCCGATCGCGTGGGGTGTCGGATTGGATTTACCGTCGAGGGTGCCAACGGTGTGGGGGGGTATCTGGCCAAGGCCGTGCCCACGCACGGTGGCGTGGATGCCGCCAATATGTTCGCCACATCGTCCGACAGTGTGATTCTGGTGAACCTGGATCCGACCATGGATTATGGCAATCCTTATCAGGCGCGCACGGCATTGAAATCATCCAAGATGGTGGTGGCCTTGACCCCGTTTAAAGATGGGGCGATGTCGGTGGCCCATGTGGTGTTGCCGATCGCACCGTACACCGAAACCTCGGGGTCCTATGTGAACTGCGAAGGCCGACTGCAGGCGATCCAGGCGGTAGTACGACCTCAAGGTGCGGCCCGCCCTGGATGGAAGGTGCTGCGTGTCCTGGGCAATATGGTGGGTGCGGAGAACTTTGCGTTTGAATCGTCCGAAGAAGTCCGTCAGAGCGTGTTGGGCTATGTGAAGCCCGGGGCCATCATCCCCGGATTGTCGGTCCGTGTGAACACCGTAGGAGACGCCGCACCACTTGCAGCCAGTGAGCGCACGGGACTCGTGCGCGTGGCCGATGTGCCGATCTACCGCAGTGACGCCATTACGCGTCATGCACCGGCGCTGCAGGAGATGCGGGTGAGTGCGCCTCCCAAGGCCTGGATGAACCCGGCCGATGTTCAACGCCTGGGTCTGGCCGATGGCGTCAAGATGAAGTGCGTGCAGGGCGGCCGTGCGAGCGCGATTCTTGAGGTCGCCAGCGATGCCCGTGTGGCGCCGGGTGTCGTGCGCCTGTCGGCGGCCCATGCGCTCTCATCCGAACTTGGTCCGATGATTGGGCCCATTGAGTTGGAGGCCGCCTGACATGAACGAGCTGCTCTTGGGCATTCATGTGTTTGGCGAGTCCGTGCTCGGTGATGCCTGGGTGGTCGCCTGGACGCTCATCAAGATTGTGGCGGTGGTGCTGCCGATATTGGCCTGTGTGGCCTACCTCACGCTCTGGGAGCGCAAGCTGATCGGCTGGATGCACGTGCGTCTGGGTCCGAACCGTGTGGGTCCCTTGGGTCTGCTGCAGCCGATTGCCGATGCGGTCAAGCTGATGACCAAAGAGATCATCATGCCGTCGCAGGCCAGTCGCGGGCTCTACATCCTGGGCCCGATCATGACCATTCTTCCGGCCATGGCCGCCTGGTCGGTGATGCCCTTTGGCCCCGAGGTGGTGCTGGCCAATGTCAATGCCGGTTTATTGTTGCTTTTGGCCATCACGTCGTTGGAGGTCTATGGGGTGATCCTGGCGGGGTGGGCATCGAACTCGAAATACGCGTTTCTGGCTGCCATGCGCGCCTCGGCCCAGATGGTGTCGTACGAGTTGGCCATTGGCTTTGCCCTGGTCTGCGTGTTGATGGTCAGCGGCAGTCTGAACATGACCGAGATTGTGGTTGGCCAGCAAAAAGGATTGTTCACGGAACAGTATGGTTTGAACTTCCTGTCATGGAACTGGCTGCCGCTGCTGCCCGTGGCCGTGGTGTATTTCATCTCCAGTGTGGCGGAAACCAATCGCCATCCCTTTGACGTGGTCGAAGGAGAGTCCGAGATCGTGGCCGGCCACATGGTGGAATACTCCGGCATGGCCTTTGCGGTGTTCTTCCTGGCCGAGTACGCCAACATGATTCTGTTATCCGCGCTGGCGGCACTCCTATTTCTGGGGGGTTGGGATGCGCCGATCGACGCCCTGAATTTCATCCCCGGCTGGATCTGGCTGGGCATCAAAACCTTTTTGGTGGTGAGCGTGTTCATTTGGATGCGCGCATCGTTCCCACGTTACCGCTATGACCAGATCATGCGTCTGGGCTGGAAGATCTTTATTCCGGTGACCCTGGTCTGGCTGGTGGTCATTGGTCTGTGGATGCAGACCCCTTGGTCAATCTGGTAAGGGGGCACCGTGAGCGGACTTATTAATTTCTTCCGATCGTTTCTGCTGCTGGAGATGCTGCGTGGCATGGCCTTGACGGGCAAGTATCTGTTTGCCCGTAAGATCACCATCCAATACCCCGAAGAGAAAACACCGATGTCGCCGCGGTTTCGCGGACTGCATGCGCTGCGCCGTTATCCCAATGGTGAAGAGCGTTGCATCGCCTGCAAACTCTGCGAGGCGGTCTGCCCAGCCCAGGCGATCACCATTGAATCGGATGTCCGTGCCGACGGCACGCGACGCACCACGCGCTACGACATTGACCTGACCAAGTGTATTTTCTGCGGATTCTGCGAGGAGAGCTGCCCCGTGGACTCGATCGTGGAGACCCATATTCACGAGTATCACGGCGAGAAGCGGGGTGATCTGTACTTCACCAAGGAAATGCTGCTCGCCGTGGGGGATCGTTATGAGCAGGAGATCGCCAACGCCCGTGAGGACGATGCCCGCTATCGATAGGCCAACCGGATGTTTGATATCACCTTAACCCTCTTTTACGCATTCGCTGCCATCACGGTGTTTGCCGCTATTCGCGTGATCACCGCGCGCAACCCTGTGCATGCGGCCCTTTACCTGGTGCTGAGTTTTTTCAGTGCTGCAGCCATCTGGCTGTTGCTGCGCGCTGAGTTCCTGGCCATCACCCTGGTGCTGGTCTATGTGGGCGCGGTGATGGTGCTGTTCCTGTTCGTGGTGATGATGATTGACTTTGATCTCGAGAAACTCCGCCAGGGGTTCTGGGCCAATCTTCGTGTGGCCGCGCCGGTGGGCGGTCTGATTATTTTTGAAATGGCCGCCGTGGTGATCCGCAGCTTTAATGTGCCGGAGAGCGCCGTGGCGGCACTGCCCGCCAACTATGACAACACCAAGGCCCTGGGCCGGTTGATCTACACCGACTATGTCTACGCCTTTCAGATTGCCGCAGTGATTTTGTTGTTGGCCATCGTGGCCGCGATTGCACTCACGCTGCGCCGTCGTAAAGATGTGAAGAGTCAGAGTCCGAGCGCGCAGGTGCGGGTGCGCGCCCAGGATCGGGTGCGCCTGGTCAAGGTGGCCCCGGTGCGGCCCGCGGTGCCCGAGACCGATGACGGGAAGGGGGGCTAAGCCATGGTGACACTGGCCCATTTTCTAACGCTGGGGGCGATCCTCTTTGCCCTGTCGGTGATTGGCATCTTCATGAACCGCAAGAACCTGATTGTCTTGCTGATGGCCATCGAACTGATGTTGTTGGCGGTGAACATGAACTTCATCGCGTTTTCCCATTTCCTGGGCGATGCCGCCGGACAGGTGTTCGTGTTTTTTATTCTGACCGTGGCCGCGGCCGAGTCGGCCATTGGACTGGCGATCCTGGTGGTCTTGTTCAGAAACTTGAATACCGTCGAGGTCGAAGAGCTCGATGAACTGAAGGGCTGATCTGCGATGAAGATGCTTTATCTCCTGGTACCCCTGGCACCCCTGTTCGGTGCGATCGTCGCGGGTCTGTTTGGGCACCGCGTCGGTCGTGCCGGTGCCCATTGGGTGACCATCTCGGGCGTGGCGGTATCGCTGGTGGCCTCCTTGGTGGTGCTCTCTGATGTGCTCTCGGGCAACACGTTTAACGGATCGGTCTACACCTGGGCCCAGATCGGCGGCCTCACGCTGGAGGTTGGGTTTCTGATCGATACGCTCTCGGCCATCATGATGGTGGTGGTGACCTCGGTATCCTTGGCCGTGCACGTCTACACCATTGGTTACATGCACGATGATCCGGGCTACCAGCGGTTTTTCAGCTACATCTCCCTGTTCACGTTTTCCATGCTGATGCTCGTCATGAGCAACAACTTCCTACAGTTGTTTTTCGGTTGGGAGGCGGTGGGCCTGGTGTCCTATCTCCTGATCGGATTCTGGTATACGCGGCCCACGGCGATCTATGCCAATCTCAAGGCTTTTTTGGTCAATCGCGTGGGCGACTTTGGATTCATACTGGGCATCGGCCTGCTGTTGGCCCACACGGGATCGCTGGATTACGCGCAGACTTTTGCTGCCGCCCCCAAACTGGCGGGCGAGTCCATTCGCCTGATTCCAGGAGCCGACTGGCCTCTGTTGGCCGTGGCCTGCATCTGTCTGTTCATTGGCGCCATGGGCAAATCGGCACAGTTTCCGTTGCATGTCTGGCTGCCCGACTCGATGGAGGGCCCCACACCGATCTCGGCACTGATTCACGCCGCCACGATGGTGACCGCCGGCATTTTCATGGTCTCGCGCATGTCGCCATTGTTTGAACTCAGCGATATCGCGCTCTCTTTTGTGTTGATTATCGGTGCGATTACGGCGCTCTTCATGGGATTTCTGGGCATTATTCAGAACGACATCAAGCGCGTGGTGGCCTATTCGACGCTGTCACAGTTGGGCTATATGACGGTGGCCCTGGGCGCCTCGGCCTATTCGGTGGCTTTTTTCCACCTCATGACCCATGCGTTTTTCAAGGCGCTGCTGTTCCTGGCGGCCGGTTCCGTGATCATTGGAATGCATCATGAGCAGGACATTCGCCATATGGGCGGACTGTGGAAGAAGATGCCCATCACCTGGGCGGTGTCCCTGTTGGGATCATTGGCGCTGATCGGCGCGCCGTTGTTTTCCGGGTTTTATTCCAAAGACATGATCATCGAGGCCGTGCGCGCCTCGAATCTGGTGGCCGCGCCCGTGGTCTATCTGATGTTGCTGCTCGGTGTGTTTGTGACCGCGTTTTACTCCTTCCGGATGTTCTTCCTGGTGTTTCATGGCACGCCGCGCTGGACACATGGGGCCGGGCATGGCCATGGTCATGACGATGGCCATCACGGCGGCGAGCCGCATGAGTCGCCGTGGGTGGTGACACTGCCCCTCATCGCCTTGGCCCTGCCGTCCGTGGTCCTCGGCGCCATCACCATCGGCCCCATGCTCTTTGGCGATGTGTTTAGAGGCGTGATTCATGTTGACGCCGGTCATCCCGCCATGGCGACCTTGGCGGCCCACTATCACGGGGCCTTGGCACTGGCCTTGCACAGTGTGCAGACCTTGCCGTTCTGGTTGGCGCTTTCCGGTGTGGGTCTGAGCGCCTATTTCTATCTGATGAAGCCGTCCATTCCGCAGGCCATCCAGACCCGTTTCGCCGCCCTGCATCACGTCATGGAACAGAAGTACTTCATGGATCGGTTCAATGAGGTGGTGTTTGCCGGTGGGGCCCGGTTGTTGGGCACTCAACTGTGGAAGCGCACGGATCAGGGTCTGATCGACGGATTCATGGTCAATGGCAGCGCCCGGGTCGTGGCGGCCGTGGCCTCAATCATGCGCATCGGACAAAGCGGATACCTTTACCACTATGCGATTGCCATGATTCTGGGCGTGGCCTTACTGCTGTGGTGGTTTGCGCCGGTGATGGTGAGTTCAACGGCGATGGTGAAATGATGAGTAACGCATTCCCTGTACTGTCATTGGCCATTTGGCTGCCCATCGTCTGGGGCGCCGCTTTGCTCTTCACCACCCCGCGGAACCTGGCCACGTCGACCGTGCGTCTGATGGCGCTCGCCGGTGCGGTGCTGGGGTTTCTGGTGACCCTGCCCTTGATCGTTGGATTTGATCGTGCCGCCAGCGGCATGCAGTTTGTGGAAAAAGCCCCCTGGATTGAGCGCTTTGGCATTCAGTACTACCTGGGGATCGATGGTCTATCGATGTGGTTTATTCCGCTTACGGCCCTGATCACCATCTTTGTCGTGATCGCGGCATGGGAAGTGATCGAAGAGCGTGTCGGCCAGTACATGGGCGCTTTTTTAGTGCTCTCCGGGTTAATGATCGGGGTGTTCAGCGCATTGGATGGCGTATTGTTCTATGTCTTTTTTGAGGCCACGCTGATTCCGATGTACTTGATCATCGGCATCTGGGGTGGACCCAATCGCGTTTACGCGGCTTTTAAGTTTTTCCTCTACACCTTATTGGGCTCACTGCTCACCTTGGTGGCCATCGTGTACCTGTACATGAAGTCCGGAAGCTTTGACGTGCTGGCCTGGCATAAGCTGCCCCTGCCGCTGGAGGCGCAGATCCTGATCTTTATCGCCTTCCTGGTCGCCTTTGCCGTCAAGGTGCCGATGTGGCCGGTGCATACCTGGCTGCCCGATGCTCACGTGGAGGCGCCCACCGGCGGCTCGGTCGTGCTGGCCGCCATCATGCTGAAGCTCGGTGCCTATGGATTCCTGCGGTTTTCGTTGCCGATCGCACCGGACGCCGCCCACGAGCTGGACACGTTCATGATCACCTTATCGCTGATCGCGGTGGTGTACATCGGGTTAGTGGCCTTGGTGCAGGCGGACATGAAAAAGCTGGTGGCCTATTCCTCGATTGCCCACATGGGGTTTGTGACCCTGGGATTTTTCATGTTCAACACCCTCGGCGTGCAGGGGGGCATTGTGCAGATGATCTCCCACGGGTTTATCTCCGGGGCGATGTTCCTGTGCATCGGAGTGTTATATGACCGCATGCATTCCCGGCAGATCGCCGACTACGGCGGTGTGGTGAACCGTATGCCGAAGTTTGCCGCGCTCTTTGTATTGTTTTCCATGGCCAATAGTGGCCTGCCGGCCACCAGTGGATTCGTGGGCGAGTTTATGGTGATCCTCGGTGCCGTGGATTACAACTTCTGGATTGGGCTGCTGGCGGCGACCACCCTGATTTTTGGTGCCGCCTATTCGCTGTGGATGATTAAACGGGTGGTGTTTGGCGAGGTGGCCAATGACCATGTCGCTGAGTTAAAAGACATCGGTGCCCGAGAGTTCTGGATGTTGCTGGGCCTGGCCTTTTTCGTGCTGTTGATGGGGCTGTGGCCGGCGCCCTTTATCGATGTGATGCAGGTGTCGGTCGATGAACTCCTAAAGCATGTGGCGATCTCCAAGGTGCCATCGCTGCCCGCCGGTTTGCCCACGCCCCAATGATGAAAGCACTCTGACCATGACACTGGCTTCCTTACATCTGAGTGCCGCACTGCCCGAGATCCTGTTGTTGGGTCTGTTGGCCGTGGTGCTGCTGATTGATCTGTTTGTGCGTACGTCGGCGGCAATCGTGCACACCGTGACCGTGAGTGGTCTGGTGGCGATCGGGCTTTGGCAGTTGGCCAATATCGGTGACACGCAGACCATCTATGCCATGAATGGTCTGGTGGTGGCCGATTCCATGTCGGCCTTCCTAAAAGGGAGTGCGGCCCTGGCGGTGGCGGTGACGCTGCTCTATGCGCGGCACTACATTGTGGATCGGGATATTCCCAACGGTGAGTTTCATGTGCTGGCGATGTTTGCGCTGCTCGGTCAGTTTGTGATGATCTCGGCCAATAGTTTTCTCACGGTCTATCTCGGCATTGAGCTCTTGTCACTGGCGCTCTATGCCATGGTGGCCTTGCGCCGCAATCATGCGGTCTCCACCGAGGCGGCGATGAAGTATTTTGTACTCGGCGCACTGGCCTCGGGCTTTTTGCTCTACGGCATGTCGATGATCTACGGCGCAACGGGCACGCTGGATCTGCCCCTGGTGGCCGACAAGATTGCCTCGGGTCAGGCGGATCGGCTGGTCATGGTGTTTGGTACGGTGTTTCTGGTGGCAGGATTGGCGTTTAAATTGGGGGCAGTGCCGTTTCATATGTGGGTGCCCGATGTGTATCAGGGCGCCCCTACGGCCATGACCTTGCTCATCGGTGCCGCGCCAAAATTTGCGGCATTTGCCATTGTGATCCGGTTGCTGGTCTCGGGCATGATCGGTGTGGCCGCCGATTGGCAGCAGATGCTCATGATTCTGGCGGTGCTCTCGCTGGCAGTGGGAAACCTGATCGCCATCATGCAAACCAATGTGAAACGGCTTCTGGCCTACTCGACCATCGCCCATATGGGGTTTATGTTGCTCGGGTTTGCCTCTGGCGTGGTGGGCAGCGATACCGTGGGCGCAGTGGATGCCTATGCTGCCTCGTTGTTTTATGTGGTGACCTATGTGATCACCACGCTGGGCAGTTTTGGTGTGCTGATGCTGGCCTCCTCCAAAGGGTTCGAGTGCGAAACCTTGGATGACATCGCCGGACTCGGACGTCGTCATCCTTGGTTGGCGGGGGTGTTTCTGATTCTGGTGTTCTCGTTGGCGGGTATTCCGCCGACGGTCGGTTTTTATGCCAAGTTATCGGTACTCGAAGCGGTGGTACAGGCCGGCCACATTGGCCTGGCGGTGTTTGCCGTGATGGCTTCACTGGTGGGCGCGTTTTACTACCTGCGTCTGGTCAAGGTGATGTATTTCGATGATCCCAAGTGCGATGTGCCGTTGGATTGCGGCAAGAGCGCCCGGTCCCTGCTCACGGTCAACGGTGCGGCCGTGTTGCTGCTGGGCATCGCCCCGGGCCCCCTGATGGCGGTCTGCCTGTACACCGTGCGCATGTCGCTGTCGGCATGAATACCGCGGCCGCAGCGCTGCTGCTCTTATTGATCGCGGTAGTGCTGGCCAATGCACCGTTTGTCACCTCGCGTTTTTTTGGGGTCTTCTCCAAACCGGTGAAGACCGTCTGGTGGCGCTTGGGCGAGCTCGTTGTGTTTTACGCAATTTTTATCGCGATTGGTCGTGGACTCGAGGCCTACATCGGTCGGCTCCATGACCAAGCCTGGCAGTTTTACGCCATCACGTTTTTAGTGTTTCTGGTGTTGGCCTATCCGGGGTTTGTCTGGCGGTATCTGCGCCGCTCACGTCCTAACACCTCACGGGAAGCCTAGCCGCTCGGCGCGCATGGCGGAGACACGGACATGAGCCTTCCCGATCCGCGGCCATTGGGATTGAGCACCGAGCCTCATCCCGAACTGAAGGAAGAACGTCTGTCCGGTGAGTCGGTTTATCG
>JACCEB010434547.1_pt1 | contig 34858 bp, 15 predicted proteins | sample 7454761 | NCBI WGS metagenome assembly JACCEB01 (sample SAMN15323454, study PRJNA562643) | freshwater metagenome | isolation source: river surface water | place: USA:Blue River Watershed | collected 2017-08-18
GGTGCCGGGGAGGGCGCCGGTGGCGCGGGCGAGGCTGGAGGAGAGCAGGGAGCCGAGCGCGATGCTGCCGATGCCGCGGGAGACGTCGCCGAGGAAGGTGCGGCGGGTGAGGTGTTGGAGGCGGTGGTGGAGCGGGGACATCGGAAAACTGGAAAACGGGGAAAAGCGGGAAATTGGGAAACGAGGCGGGCGAAGGCGGGGAGTTTGATCGCGGATGGTGCCGTGAATTCGGATTTTGGACGAGGTGTCCGCTCGCAGGCGCGATCAGTTGCGCGTGATGGCTTCGCTGAGGTTGAGGAGGAGGGTGGCGACCTTGGTCCAGGCGGCGTGCTCGGGGGCGGGGACGGAGGGACGCGGGAATTCGCCGATGGCTACGAGGGCTTGGGCGGCGGGGGCGTTTTTCGCGTAGTGGGTGCGTTCGCGGGCGAGGGTGCCGGCGATGATCTTCAACTCGGGCGCGGTGGGCGCGCGCGAGGTGGTCTCGGCGAAAGCCCAGCGGAGGCGTGCGGTGTCGTCGCCGGGCTGCGCGAGGATGCGTTGGGCGAACACGCGGGCGGCTTCGACGAACTGGGTGTCGTTGAGCGTGACGAGGGCCTGGAGGGGCGTGGTGGTGTTGCCGCGCGCGACGACGCAGACCTCGCGGTTGGGGGCGTCGAAAGCGGTCATGTTGGGCGGCGGGGCGGTGCGTTTCCAGTAGGTGTAGAGGGAGCGGCGGTAGAGTTTCTCGCCGTGATCCTGCACGAAGGTCTGCGAGGTGGCGGGCGTGCTGCCGTAGTGCGAGACCTCGCGCCAGAGATCGACGGGCGTGTAGGGATTCACGCTGGGGCCGCCGATGCGGGGCACGAGGAGACCGGCGACCTTGAGGGCGTGGTCGCGGACGAATTCGGCGGGGAGGCGGAAACGCGGGCCGCGGGCGAGGAGGCGATTCTGCGGGTCGCGCTCGAGGAGGGCGGCGGAGGTCGCGGAGGACTGGCGGTAGGTGGCGCTGGTGACGATCTGCGTGACGAGCCGCTTCACATCCCAGCCGTGCTGCACGAAATCGACGGCGAGCCAGTCGAGGAGCTCGGGGTGGCTGGGCCATTCGCCCTGGGTGCCGAAGTCGGCGGCGGTGGCGACGAGGCCCTGCTCGAAGAAGAGGCGCCAGACGCGGTTGACGGCGACGCGGGCGGTGAGCGGGTGCGTGGGCTGCGTGAGCCATTGCGCGAGGCCGAGGCGATCGGCGGGGGCGCCTTCCGGCATGGGTGGGAGAACGGCGGGGGTGCCGGGCGCGACTTTCTGGTCGGTGGGCTGGGCGTAGTCGCCGCGGTTGAGGATGAACGTGTCGCGGGGCTTGGGCGCGACGTTCATGACCATGGTGGAGAATTTCTGCGTGAGGGTGGCGAGGCGTTCCTCGAGGTTGGCGAGGGCGATGCGGGTGGCGCGGAATTCCTCGGCGTCGAGCGCGCAGTGGGCCCAGAGGCGGGCGGTCGTTTCCGCGGAGCGGGTGGTGTCGGGTTCGGCGAGGGCGGCCACGATATCGGCGGGCAGATCGGTGCCGTCGTCGGTGCCGGTGATGAAGAACACCTGGAGCAGGCCGGGGAGGGTGGCGCGGCCCCAGCCGAAGTTGACCTGGACGGTGACGAACGGGTTTTCCGCAGCGGAGAACGGTTGGGCGAAGGTGGCGGTGAGGTGGACGGGGCCGGTCGCGGCGAGGTCGGGCGACCATGCGGTCTCGTTGCGCGGATCGAGCACGCCGGCGGGAGGGAACTGCGGCTCCCACGAGCTGGCGGTGACGCGGGCGATGGGGTGGAGCTTGTGGAGGTTGACCTGATCGCTGGGGAGCGCGCCGGGCGTGAGGCAGACGGCGGTGAGGCGGAAAGTGCCTTTTGGCGCCGGCGTAGCCGGCGCAGTTGAAAGTTGAAGGTTGGGAGTTGAAAGATCGGCAGCGGTGGAGGCGGGGGCCGTGGCTGGATTGGGCGAGGCTTTGGCGGTCTTGGCGGCTTTGGTGGGGCGGGCGGGAGCGGGACGGTTCAGGCGCGGGCCGCGGCCCCAGCCGCCGCCGGGGAGATCGTCCTGCGGATAGACGACGACGCGGAGGCCGGTGACGGGGGCGTCGAGTTTCGGGAGTTCCAGCGAGAGGTCGAAGGCGGCGAGTTCGCCGACGTCGCCGATCTTCACGCGATTGCCGTCGGCGAGGTCGAAGCCGGCGCCGCGGTTGGGCGTGGAGACCTTGAGCATCTTCGCCTCGTGCACGGCGAGGCCGCGGCCGCGGGCGGCGAGCTGCGCGCGCTCGCGCTGTATCCAGGCGGCCAGGACGCGGTCGTCGCGGGTGGCGAGCTGCTGCCGGAGGGCGGCAATCTCGCGGCGGAGTTCCGGTTCCTCGGGGGTGCGGAGGACGGTGCGGGCGTCCATCATCGGGCCGGGGTTGATGCCGGCGTTGCCGTCGAGGCCGCGGTCGCCGAGGGAATTGAAGAAGGCGTAGACCTGGTAGTAGTCGCGCTGGGAGATGGGATCGAACTTGTGGTCGTGGCACTGGGCGCACGCGAGGGTGAGGCCGAGGACGGATTCGCCGAGGGTTTTGACGCGGTCGACGTTGTAGTTGGTGAGGTTCTCCTCGGGGATGGTGCCGCCCTCGTGGGTGACCATGTTGTTGCGCTGGAAGCCGGTGGCGATGAGGTCGGCGTCGGTGCGGTTGGGGAGGAGGTCGCCGGCGAGCTGTTCGAGGAGGAAGCGGTCGTAGGGCTTGTTGTCGTTGAAGGCCTGGATGACCCAGTCGCGCCAGAGCCACATGTGGCGGCCGCCGTCGATGGAGTAGCCGTTGGTGTCGGCGTAGCGGGCGGCGTCGAGCCAATCGAGGGCGAGGCGTTCGCCGAAGTGCGGGCTGGAGAGGAGGCGGGCGACGGAATTGCGGATGGCGGATTCCGGATTGCGGATTGTTTCGCGGACGAAGGCGGCGACTTCGTCGCCCGTGGGCGGGAGGCCGGTGAGGTCGAGCGAGAGGCGGCGGAGGAGCGTGGCGGGATCGGCGGGGGCGGAGGGCGTGAGTTTCTCGGCGGCGAGTTTGGCGCGGACGAAGGCGTCGATGGGATTTGAAATTTGAGATTTGAGATCCGCAGTGGACGGCAGGGGGGCTTGGCGCGGGGGGACGAAGGCCCAGTGCTGGGCGTAGGGGGCGCCTTGTTCGATCCAGGTCTTGAGGAGTTCTTTCTGGGCGGCGGTGAGGGTCTTGTGAGCGTCGGGCGGCGGCATCACCTCGTCCGCGTGCGGGCTGACGATGCGGAGCCAGGCTTCGCTTTTCGCGGGGTCGCCGGGCTTGATGGCGGTGGTGCCGTCGCGTTCGGCGGTGGCGGAATCGGCGACGTCGAGGCGGAGTTTGGCCTTGCGGGTCTTCTCGTCAAAGCCGTGGCACGAGAAGCAGTTCTCGGCGAGGATCGGCTTGATGTCGCGATTGTAGTCGAGCGGCGCGGCGGCAAGGGCGGCGGGCGCGGAGAGTAGGGCGGCAAGCGGGAGCGCCGCGCGCAGGAGACGGAGGGTGAGGAAGGCCGCGGGGGACATGCGGGGACAGGCGGAGGGAGTTGACCGCGGATTACAAAGAGGGTGCGGAGGAGGGGAAATCGGAAAAGTGGGAAACGGGGGAAATCGGAAAAGCGGGAAACGGGAGGATTCAGAAGCCGTAGGTGGCGCGGAGGGTCCAGTTGTGGCGGACGCGGGGGAGGAGGTAGCGGACGATCGTGCCGGGGGTGATGGCGGAATAGGGGAGGCGGTCCTCCTGGCCGAAGATGTTTTCGACGTTGAGCTGGAGGTCGACCGACTGGCCGCGGCGGAGGGCGATGCGTTTGCCGAGCATGCCGTTCCAGGTGATGGCGCTGCGGCCGAGGATCACGGCGTCGTTGTTGGTGCCGTCGTAGCCGATGACGGCGGGGCCGCGGTAGTTGGCGCCGAGGCCGGCGCGGAGGCCGCGGGCGAAACGGGGCGCGTCGTTGGCGAAGCGGTAGCTGGTGAAGGCATTGAAGGTCTCGCCGACGTGGGCGAAGGGCGATTTGCCCGTGCCGCGGAGGAACGGCTCGGCGACGGAGAGGGAGTAGGCGTAGACATCGGCGAACGTGGCGGGGTTCGTGACGAAGTCGCGCTGGGGCGTGCCGTCGCGCGTGCGGACGAAGGTCGCGACGGCGGCGGGGGTATCGTCGAGCGTGGTGCGGCTGTTTTCCCAGGCGGATTTCACGCTGCCGACGAAGGCCATGGAATCGGAGAGGATGTTGGTCTGCTTCAGTTCGTTGCGGGCGGCGTTGAGCGTGATGCTCCAGCCGGGGGCGAGGCGGCCGGTGATCTCGATCTCGGTGCCGCGGCCCTTGAGGTCGGAAGCGTCGCGCGCCTGGGACTCGGTATTGAGCAGCGTGATACCGGCGTCGGCGACGGACGGGGGCAGCGGCTGGCCGCGGGCGCGGAGCGTGGTGAGGACGGCGTTGGCGGCGGCGGAGATGCTGTTCTTCGGCGCGTTGAGCGAGGGCTGGAACTGGTTGGCGCCGTCGGCGCGGTAGCGGTTCACGTTGGCCGAGAGGCGGCCGCCGAGGAGGTTGAAGCGGACGCCGTAATCCTGGCCGTCGCCCTCGATCGGCGGGAGGACGCGGGCGAAGATGTCCTTGAAGTTACCCTGCGGAAACACGCTCTGCGACTGGTTGTAGGAGAAGCCGAGCCAGGGGAGCGCGGTGACGACGGTGCCGAGGGTCTTGGTGGCGCCGCGGTGGGAGGTGACGGTCGCGTTGTCGAAGCGGTAGTTGCGCACGAGCCAGGCGTTGGTGGAGTTGGGCACGCGGATGCCGCCGGCGTTGGCGTCCATGACATCGGCCTGGTCGCTGCGGTAGCCGGCGGTGAGCACGATGCGGTCGCGGGCCCAGCGGCTCTGGAGGGCGAGCATGCCGCTGGTGTTTTTCTGGAGCACCCACGGGGCGGGCCCGTTGAAGACGAAGCCGGCTTTCATGCCGGGCGACTCGGGGATGGGGTTGGTCCACGGGTCGAGGGCGCCGCGGACGCCGTCGGGGCGGGAGAAGTCGAGGTAGGTGCGGCGGAGAATGACGTTGGTCGCGGAATCGATCGGCTGGGAGTTGCCGGGGGCGAGGTTGAATTCGGCGATGGAGCCGTTGCCGAAGAGGTTGGTCTCTTTCTGCCAGGCGGCGGCGAAGCTGTGGTGGCCGAGCCAGGCGCGGCGGCGGGCGAGGTCGAGTTCGTAGCCGACGGTGGCGCGCCAGGTCTCGGCGCGCTGGTTGAAGAGCTGGCGCTGGGCCTGGCTCTGGACGTAGGGCCGGCCGACAAGGGGATTGGCGCGGGCGATGTCGGGCAGGAGCGTGCCGGGGAGGCGGCCGGCGGCGATGACGGAGTCGCCGTCGGCGAAATACGCGCCGGGCAGCACGGGGTTGGCATCGCCGATGACGTTGGCGTTGGGCTGGGTGAAGCCGCGGAAATACTCGGTGCGGGCCCAGCCGAGCTCGACGCTCACGGGGCCGAGGCGCTGGTCGATGAACACGGAGGCGAGGGTGTAGTCGTTGTCGGTGCTGCGGCTGGGGCCGGCGGGATAGGCGTGGGCGGGAATCACCTGGCCGTAGAACGGATCGTCCATGGTGCCGCCCGAGGGCGCGGCGCCGGCGCTGATGGTCTCGAAGAAGCCCGGGCCCTGGATGCCGGCGAGGTCGGGGCGCATATCGGCGCCGGTGGTCGAGAGGCGGAACGGCTGGGCGCGGAGCTGCGGGGCGTAGATGGGCTGCAGGGTATTGATGACGCGGAGCAGGGAGGGCGCGGGATTGGTGGCGGGCTGGAGCGGATTGGGTCCCTGGGGCGAGCCGCTCAGCACCCAGCGCGAGTAGCCGAAGTCGGCGTGGGGGAAGTTGCCGGGCGTGACCTGCTCGCGGACCATGCGCTCCACGCCGGCGCGGACCTGGGTGTGCTTGAATGGCTGATACGTGGTGGCGACGGCGAGACCCTTGGCCTTGAGCATCTCGAATTCGAACCAGCCGGCGCGGTCCTCCCACATGGCGTTGGTGCGGAGGGCGAGTTTGTCCTTGATGAGGGGGAAGGCGAAATCGACCTCGCTGCGCTTCTTGTCCCAGCGGCCGACCAGGAACTGGGCGGATTTCTGGCGGCCGTTGAGGACGGCGCGCTTGGAGTTGAGGTTGAAGGCGCCGCCGGGGCGGCTGGCGCCGTAGAGGATGGAATTGGGGCCGCGGCTGACGTCGGCGCGGTCGACGTTGAAGCGGTCGTTGGCGAGGATGCCGCGGCTCTGGACCATGTTGGGCAGGTAGTCGCGCGTGATGACGGACTCGGTGAAGCCGCGGATGCTCGCGCGCACGTCCCACGCCTGGGCGAGGCCGCCGCCGGAGTCGGTGCGCTCGTTGTCGGAGCTCATGGCGAACTTGAGCATGTCGGCGACGTTCTCCGCGCCGATGTCGTCGAGAAACTCGCGCGTGAGCACGGAGATCGCGGCGGGGGTGTGGAAGAGCGACGCGTTCATGCGCGTGCCGGAGAGGGTGTTGGCGGCGCGGTAGCCGTCGTCGCCCTCAGTGGAGACGAGAAACGGGGTGAGCTGGACCGCGGAGGACGCGGGGGGTGGGGTGGGAGCCGGGTTTTGCGCCGAGAGTGGGGCGGCGAAAAACACGAGGCTAACCAGCGCCGCGAGGCGGGGGGTAGGCTTCATGGGGTAGGCCTCCTACAGAGGCGGAGGCCCGGGCGGTGGCAACCCCGCAGGCGGCGGAAGGTGCCGGCGCGACGGAGGCGCCGGGGCGGGGCGGATCAGAAGCCGATGGTGTTGGAAATGCTCCAGCGCCGCGGGGTCAGATAGACGAAGCGATAGGCGCGCGTCTGGTCGGCATCGGTCACGAGCAGCTGGTCCTCGCCGAGGGCGTTGTCGAGGTTGAGCTGGATGCGCCAGTCGAGTTTTTTGGCGGTGATCTTCCGGGCGTAGCGGACCATGGCGTTCACGAGGATGTGGTCGCTGCCGTAGATGGGCTTGTTGCCCCGCGAGGAGTCGTAGCCGAGCACGGTGTCGCCGCGGAAGTTGGCGCCGGCGCCGAGGCCGAAGCCGGCGAAGCGGCTCTGGCGGGAGAAATTGTAGTTCGTGAAGAGATTGCCGGAGTGTTCGCGCAGGCCGCGGCGGATGTTGCCGTTGCCGGCGAGCAGGCTGTCGACGATGACGGTGGCGTTTTGCAGGGCGGCGGCGACGTTGGGCGCGGTGAGTGCGGTGCCGGTGCGGTCGAGCTCGAGGGCGCCGGCGGCCTGCCATGTCGCGCGGTGGGCGGCCATGTAGGCGACGGTGCGGGGCGAGACGTTGTCGGTGATCTGCTTCGTGATGCTCCAGTTGAACGACGTGCGCCATTCGGGGGTGAGATTGGCGGTGAGCTCGAGTTCGTAGCCGTCGCCGCTGAGGTCCTGGCTGTCGGCGTAGACGCTGATCTGGCGGGCGGATTGGCCGAGGGTGCGCCAGATGGCGTTCACGTGATTGGTCCACGACGCGTCGATGCCGACCTGGCGGTTCTGGTCGGCGGTTTCATACCAGCCGAGGTTGGCGGAGATGCGGTCGCCGAAGAGGCGGAGTTTGAGGCCGGCGTCCTGGCCGGAGCCGTTGCGGTTGCCGAGGAGGTCGCCGTTGACGAGATCGCTGCGCTGGGAGTTGGGGATGAAATTGTTGGAGTTGTTGTAGTAGAACGAGAGCCACTTGGTGGCGTGGAAGACGCCGCCGTAGGTGCGGGTGCTGCCGGTGCTGAGGGTGTAGCCGGTGTTGCGGCGGCGCAGGCCCCAGACGCGGGTGACGGGGTCCTGGGTGGCGCCGCCGGAGCCCCACGCGCGCTGTTTGTCGGTGCGGACGCCGCCGGTGAGCCAGAGGCGGTCGCGCCAGAAGGAGCTCTGCACGGCGGCCATGGTGGAATCGAGGCGGGTGAGTTCGTCGCGGGAGCTGTCGGCGTTGCGGATGAAGCCGCTGGTGACGCCGTTTTGGCCGACGATGGGGTGGCGGCGGATGTCGTGGAGACCGCGGTTGTCGAGGTTGCTGCCGGAGAAATCGAGGTAGGTGCGGCGGACGATGGTGTTGTTGCCGGAGGTGAGATCGGCGGAGTAGACGGCGGGATTGTTGAGCAGCTGGGGCGTGAGGTTGCGCTCGGTGAAATTGCCGGGCGTGAGGTTCTCGTTGTCGCGACGGGCGAGCAGGCCGGCGATGCGGTGGCGGCCGAACCAGGGGCTGCGGCGCGTGAGATCGAGCTGGTAGGACGCGGTGAGTCGGTAGTCGTCGCGGATCTGATTCCGGTTTTCGACCTGGGCGTTGCCCTCGACATAGTAGCGGCCGGCGTAGGGATTGCGGCGGCCGTCGGGCAAGAGGGCGTTGGGGTCGCCGCGGAGGGCGATGCCGTCGAAGACGATCGGGCGGACGGTGTAGCGGCGTTCGTGCTGGCGGTTGAAGGCGGCCTCGACGTCGAGGTTTTCGATCACGCGCTGCTCGATGAAGACGGCGTAGTTGTAGAACGACTGGTCGCTCATGAAGGCCGGGCCGGCGAGGTTGGTGCGGCGGGGCAGGAGCGTCTCGTCGGTGATGGCGATGGGATTATTCGCGAGGCCGATGGCGACGGGGCCGGAGTTGGAGATGCGGCCGCCGAAGTAGGAGATCGGGCCGAGGCCGGACGTGGGATCGAAGACGATGGCGCGCGAGGTGTTGTTGGCGGTGCCGGCGACGGCGGCGCCGTAGGTGGCGGAGAGGGGCGAGCCGGCGTTGAGCCAGGGGCTGAGGCGGTCGGCGGCGGGCCAGGGCTGGGCTTTGTTTTCCTTGATGTCGGAGTATTCCGAATCGAGGCGGACGGTGGTGTGGCGGAACGGGCGGTAGGTGGCGGCGAAGGCGCCGCCGAGGCGGTCCTGGTATTCGAAGTCGCGCCACGACTTCTTGTCCTGCCAGACGCCGTTGACGCGGAGGGCGAGGGTTTTACCGAGGGTGCGGTTGACGTCGAGGGTGGTGCGGTAGTCGTCCCAGCTGGCGACGCGGGCCTGCACTTCGGTGCGATTGCGGCCGAGGCTGGCCTGCTTGGTGGTGGTGTTGACGATGCCGCCGGGGCCGCCGACGCCGAAGAGGATGGAATTGGGGCCGCGGGAGAAATCGAGGCGCTCGACGTTGTAGCTGTCGTGCGCGCCGAACCAGCCGAAGTAATTGCGGCCGAGCGAGGCGCCGACGAAGCCGCGCATCTGGATCAAGAGATCGTTGCTGTAGAGTCCGTTGCCGGTGAAGTCGGAGAAGTCTTTCTCGACGTTCATGCCGTAACCGAGGGCTTCGGTGACGTTGATGGCGCCGATATCGAGGAGGAACTCGCGCGTCATGACCGAGATCGCGGCGGGGGTGTCGCGGAGGTCGGTGTTGAGGCGGGAGCCGGCGAGGGTGCTGGTGGCGGCGTAGCCGGTGTCTTTCTCGGTCGCGACGACGAAGGGCGAAAGGGCCACGGCTTGCTCGGCGGTGGTGGCGGATGGGGACGCGGGCGCAGGCTGGCCGACGGCTCGAGGAACGAGCGCCACGGCGAGGAGGCCGGCGAGAGTGAGGGAGGGCACGGGGTGTTTCATGCTGGGGCGAGGGGCGAAATTCGGGCCACGCGCACGGCAGAGCGCGGCGCGTTCAGGACGGTGGGGTAGTCGTGGCGCGGGGAAAGCGCCGGGAATGAAAAGCGGGCCGCGAGGGAGTCGGTCAAGGATTGTCACGGGCGCGACGGCATGTGGCTGCGGCGCGGCGCAGCGCCCACAGCCTGCCGCGGGGAAAGCGGCGGTGATTGGAGCGGTGGCGTTACCCTGGGCTAGGGCGGGGTGGAGCGCGGTGGGACTCCCGCGGCTCCAGGGCGGCTGCAGACGGGGCGGGGAATCAGGGGCGGCGGTTGAAGTAGACGACGGCGTTTTTCGATTCGCGGCCGGCGAGGATGAGATCGGTGCGGCCGTCGCCGTCGAGATCGGTGGCCTTGAGGTCGTAGGCCTGCTGGCGGTTGCCGGTGTCGATGTCGTGCGGCGTGAAACGCCCTTTGCCATCGTTCTCATACCAGCGGACGATGAAGGAGGTGTAGGAGGCGACGGCGGCATCCATGTCGCCGTCGCCGTCGAAATCGCCGAGCGCGAGGGCGTGGGGATTGGCGAAGTCGGCATCGATGACCTGGCGGGTCCACGCGGGGCCGGCATACCAGACGACGCCTTTGCCGTGGCCGCAGGCGCCGACGACATCGATGCGGCCATCGCGATCGATGTCGGCAGCGCGGAGATTGGTGGCGCCTTTTTCCTGGCCGATGCGGTGTTTCGTCCACGGCTCGCCCGGGTCGCCGCGGCGCCACCACGTGAAGGTGCCGGCGCCGGAGTCGCCGAGCAGGATGTCGGTGCGGCCATCGCCGTCGATGTCCGCCGCATCGAGGTAGTGCGGCCGGCCGTCGGCGCCGGCGCGCGTGACGACCTCGCGCTGCGGTCCGCCCGGGGCCGCGAGGTCGAACCAGGCGAGGCTGTTGGGGAACGCCGGGCCGCTGATGCTGTTGGCGATCACATCGGGGCGACCGTCGCCGTTCACATCGGCGGCGTGGAGGCCGTGGATGCCGTTGAGTTCGCGGTCGACGACCTGCAGCCGCCAGCTGCCGCTGCGGCGCGGGTTCTGCAGCCAGCCGACGCTGAAGTCCGGACCGGCGGGCTCGGGGCGGTTTTCGCCCTTGGCGCGCGCGGTGCGGAAATCGATCCACGGGATCGCATAGCGGCCGAGGGCGAGGTCGGTGGCGCCGTCGGCGTTGGCATCGAGGGCGACGCAATAGAGGAGTTTGCCGTCCTTGGCATCGAAGAGCGTCGTGGTGCGCCAGAGCGTGGGCTCGATGGAAAACACCTTGGTCACGCCCATCGCGATGAGCTCGCGCTGGCCGTCGCCGTTGGTGTCGAGCGCCTCGACGCTCCAGATCGACTCGGGCAGCGGAAACGCGCGGCGCTCCCAGGCGACGGGGCCGGGGCGTGCGGCCGGAGCGGCGCGCTCGAACTCGGCGGAGGCGAGGTCGAGTTCGTAGATCATGCCCTCGTAGCCGACGACGTAGAGCCGGCCGCGGGCATCCTCGGCGAAGGAGGCGATGCCCTCGGGCGCGGTGGCGACGTGGCGGAGCGACTCGAGTTTCCCGTCGCGCTGCGTGAGGCCGAAGATCATGCGCGAGGTGTAATCGCCGAAGAGGTAGACGCCGGCGAACGACGGGGCGGCGTCGCCGCGGTAGACATGGCCGCCGGTGACGGAGTTGCCGTAGCGGCGGCGGTAGGCGGCGACGGGCGGCGTGTAGGTCTCGCCGGCGCGGCGGTGGCGGTTGGAGAACGGCTCGAAGCCCTCGACGACATTCCAGCCGTGGTTCTCGCCGCGGCGCACGAGGGCGATCTCCTCGACGCGGTCCTGGCCGACGTCGCCGACCCAGAGATCGCCGGTCGCGCGGTCGAAGCTGAAGCGCCACGGTTCGCGGAAGCCGAGGGCCCAGATCTCCGGACGGGCGCCGGCGCGGCCGACGAACGGATTGTCGGGCGGGATGGCGTAGGGCAGGCCGGGATCGCGGCGGTCGACGTCGAGGCGGAGCATTTTTCCGAGGAGCAGCGAGAGGTCCTGGCCGTGGCCGTTGGGGTCCTGCTGCGGACCGGTGTCGCCCATCGCGAGATAGAGAAAGCCGTCGGGTCCGAAGGCCACGGTGCCGCCGGTGTGGTTCTGGGTGACGGCGGGGATGCGGAGCAGCAGCCGCGGTGGTTCGCCGGAGTCGGTGCGGGCATCGGGGGCGGCGCGGCGTTCGACGACGAGCGTGGCGATCGCGTCGCCCTCGACGATCTGGTGTTTCTCGAAGTAGCGGCGGTTCTCGGCGAAACGCGGGTGGAACGCGACGCCGAGCAGGCCGTTGGGGCCGCGGCGATTGAACACCTCGGTGGAGAAATCGGCGAAGAGAGTCTTCGTGAAACCGGCGGGTCCGCGGTCGAGGCGCCAGAGGCGGCCGGACTGGTGGGCGGCGAGAAAGGCGTCGTTCTCGCCCGGGATCTGCCCGAACCAGGTGAGACCGAGCCGGACATCGCCCGCGCGCTGGACGGTGGAGCCGGGGAAGCGCAGCGCCTCGGGCAGCAGCGGACGGAGCGTCGCGGGGCGGGCGAGCGGCGGAATCTCCTCGGGCATGCCGCGGTGGGCGGTGAGGGAGTTGGCGGGTTGTTTCAGGCTCGCGAGGTAATCGATGAGATCGGCGAATTCCGGCAGCGTGAGCGCGGTGTGGAGGCCCTCGGGCATGAGCGACAGCGGACCGGGTTGCTGGGACTTTATCTCGGCGGCGGGGACGGTGATCAGGACGCCATCGGGGCCCATGAGTGCGAGGCCGGCGGCATCGGCGCGCTTGATCACACCGGCGTGGGTGAGGCCGGAGTTGGTTGCGACGATCGTGGTGGCGTAGCCGACGGCGAGGGTGGCATTGGGCTCGAGGACGGCGGTGATGAGATCGCGGCGGGGGAGGGCGTCGCCGATGGCGAAGAGATCCGGGCCGGCCTTGGCGTGGGTGCCGTCGACGGAGTGGCAGTTGGCGCAGGCGACGCGATCCGGTGCGTGGAAAATCGCGCGGCCGCGTTCGGCGTTGCCGCTGCGGAGGAGCGCCCAGTTGCGGTAGTCCGCGACGGAGCGGGCGGGTGGGGTGGCGGCTGCGGCAGCGAGGGTGAGGCCGAGGGCGAGGAGGACGGCGGGAGCGGGGTGGGACATCGGGGCGGAAAGAACGCAGCGGAGCGGGCCCGCGGTTTCAAGGTGCTGCGCGCGGCGGCGGCGCGATCGAACTAGCGGTAACCCTTCGAATACACGGTGCGCGTGATGGACGGCAGGCCGCCGAGGGCGCTGTCGCGCTGGGTCTCGATGATGAGCGTCGGCTCCCACGGCGGACTTGCGGGCGGCTGGAGCCAGAGCGTGCGGATGACCTGGCTCGTCGAGGTTTCGCCGGAGCGGGGATCCGTCACGGGAAACAGCGACGTGACGACGAGGCGATCGCCGTCCCATGCGGCCGTGGTCGTCGCGCGGTTGCCGGCGCGGCCGACCTCGTGGTCGTGCGCGGTCGGCGCGCCGTCGAGCGCGATGCGGTAGCGCGCGGTGGGCTGCAGGTCGCGGGGCGAGAAGATCACGCGCTCGAGGTCGAGGCGGTCGGGCGTGTGGGCGATGGAGATCCGATCGCCCCAGCCGCTGCCGAGCGTGGGCACGGGCGGGGTGTCGACGCGGCCGATGGGCGAGCGGGTCTGCAGCACGGTGGTGGACCAGCTGCCGGAGAAATCGGGGCGGGGCAGGGCCTTGGAGCGGGGTGTCGCCGGTCCGCGGTCGGTGCGGGTGTAGGTGGCGACGGGGCGGCCGGAGCCGGGCGGTGGCGGGGTGAAGGGATCGGGAGCGTTGGCGGGTGTGCGGGGGTGGCGGAGCAGCGAGGCTTCGAAGTCGGCGACGCGGCGATCCATCACGCCGATCACCCACGGGTAGTGGTCCTTCACGTCGATCTCCTCGCGCGGATCGACGCGGAGATCGAACAGGCGGGCGAGGTTGTCGGGCTCGGGATCGGGCAGCTCGGTCCGGAAGCTATACCAGAATTTCCAGTCGCGCCATTTCACGGCCATCACCGAGCCCTTCGGCTCCAGGAAGAGCACGTGGTCGCGATTCGAGTGCGGCTGCCGGCCCGCGAGAAACGGGAGTTGGTCCACGCCGTCGAAGGCGCGATCGGTCGGAACGATCTCCGGCGCGCCGAGGGCGGCGGCGATGGTGGGAAACAGATCCATCTCGTGGACGATCTCGTTGGAGACCTGGCCGGCGGGGATGCGACCGGGCCAGCGGATGACGCACGGCGGGCGGATGCCGCCCTCCATGGCGGAATTGTAGTAGCCGCGCCAGGCGCCGGGGGCGCCGCGCCACGGGCGGCGGAGCTCGGCGCCGTTGTCGCCGGCCCAGATGACAAGGGTGTTGCCGTCGACGCCGGCCTGCTCGAGGGCGCGGAGGATGAGACCGGTGTTGTGATCGAGGTCGGCCATCGCATCGCCCATGTCGCCGGCGCCGGTGGTGCCGGCCTTGTCGGGGTGCGGGAGCGCGGGGAAGTGCAGCTGGGTGAACGGCAGGTAGAGAAAGAACGGACGACCGGCGCGGGCGTGGCGGGCGATGAATTCCGCCCCGCGTTCGGCGGCCTCGCGGTCGAGGCGGCGGCGGGCGTCGAGGTCGAAGGCCTTGGTCTTGCGCGCGGGCGAGCCGGCGGTGCCGGACCAGACCGACGGCGTCTCCTGCGTGGCGGGGTCGAAGCCGGGCATGCCGGAGAACTGGGAAGAGTGGCTGGTCTCGGGGATGCCATACCACTCGTCGAAGCCCTGCTGGGTGGGCTCGCGTTTACCGTGCCAGTCGGGGCCGCCGAGGTCCCACTTGCCGAAGAGCGCGGTGGCGTAGCCGAGCGGCTGCACGGCCTCGGCGATCGTCCGCTCCCAGAGGGTCATGCCGCTGTTGTTGTCCTGGCTGGCGCGCATCGCGTAGCGGCCGGTGAGCACGGCGATGCGCGAGGGCGTGCAGGAATACTCGACGTTGAAGTTCGTGAGCCGGATGCCCTCGCGGCCGATGCGGTCGATATTCGGCGTGGGCACGCCGCGCACGCCGCCGAACGACGTGAGTTCACCGGCGCCGATGTTGTCCGGAAAAATCAGGACGACATTCGGTCGTCCCGCGCCGGCGGCGAAGCCGGCGGAGACGAACGCGACGGTGACGACCGCGAGGGCGGCGTGGCGCAACAGACGGCGGGGGCTCTTCACACGGGACGCGGGGGCGACCGTGGGTCAGAACTGGCGGACGAGTTCGAGCGTCCAGGTGCGACCGGGGAGGAGGCTGCCGTGCACGGAGGCGGAGTAGCCGAACGCGCCCGAGGCGAGCGGCGGCTCGCGGTCGGTGAGGTTGACGACGCCGAGTTTCACGGACGTGCGGCGGAGGAGCTTCGGTGCCTCGGCGGTGAAACGGTAGCTGAGGTTGGCGTTGAAGGTCACGATGTCGCGGATGACGAAGCGGTAGAGGTAGCCGCCGCTGTCGAACTGTTTGGAGATATAGCTCGGGCGGCCGAGGGCTTCGTAGGTCGCGGCGGTGACGGAGGCGGTGTCGGCGAAGCGGCCGGTGTAGTAGCCGCTCACGCCGGCGCTCCAGTTGCCTTTGCGCCAGTTGATCGAGTTGCTGCCGCGCCAGCGGGTGGTGCCGTCGACGCCGAGGCGTTCGATGAAGGCGGGGGCGGCGCCGGGGACGTCGCGCAGCTGGTAGCTCTGGATGGCGTAGGACCAGTCGGAGGAGAGCGTGAAGCGGCCGATGGGCAGCGTGGGGACCTGGTAGTTCAGGCTGAGGTCGATGCCGCTGGCGAAGCCCTTGGCGAGATTCTGGAACTTGATGTTGCGGGACTCGATGACGCCGACGACGGCGGCCTGTTGGGACGCGGGGCGGCTGGCGTTGTAAGCGGCGAACGCGGCGATGTCGGCGGGGGTGGGCGGGAGGCGCTTGATGCCGGGGTCGCCCTGGTAGTTGGCGGTGCCGGAGCCGGCGTCGATCTGGTTGATGTTCCGGCCGGCGGCGAGCTGGGCCTGGGTGAAGGCGTTGAGCTTGGCGGCGTCGCTGTTGAAGAGCTGGTTGTCGGAGAAGCTGCCGATGACGTTGGTCTGGTCGATTTCCCAGTAGTCGGCGGTGACGGAGAGGCCCTTGACCTTGGGCACTTCGAGGACGAGGCCGAAGCTCTTGCCGGTGGAGTTGACGGGCTTGAGGTCGAGGTTGCCCGTGGAGAAGCGCTTCATGACGTAGCGCGCGTTGCCGATGGTGTCGTTGCGGTAGGTGTCGATGAGGCCCGGGGCGCTATCGACGATGAAGCGGGTGGGGGCGTAGAGCGTCGGCAGGTTGGGGGCGGAGAAGCCCTTGTTGAACGAGGCGCGGACCATGAGGCCGGAGTAGGGTTTCCAGTTGAGGCCGGCCTTGGGGCGGACGGTGGTGCCGAAGTCGCTGTAGTTTTCGTAGCGGGCGGAGCCGGACAGCTCGAGCGAGTGGACGAGCGGGAGCTTCCGCTGCGGCGCGACGAGGGGCACGATGGTCTCGGCGTAGGCGCTGTAGATGGTGCGGTCGCCGGCGGAGTCGGGCGCGTAGGAGGCGACGAGGTAATCGTTGTCGTCGACGTTGAGGCCGACGCCGGGGGGATTGCTGCCGACGTAGGCGGGGCGGCGATCCTCGAAATCCTCGAACCGGTATTCGGCGCCGGTGGCGAGGGAGACGGTGTTGCCCCAGAGCCGGAAGAGCGGGCCGGAGGCGCGGACATCGAGGCTGGCGATGGCGCTGAAACCGTCGTGGCGCCAGATCTGCGAGAACGAGTCGAGGACGGAGCGGGGATTGGTGTAGGGCCGGTCGGGCACGACGGCGCCGTTGGCGACACGGAAGGTGGAGCCGAAGGGATTGAACGCGGTGGCGTCGGTGCGCATCAGCGCGCGCTGGAAGAGGGACTCGCGGGCGGCGTTGCTGGAGACGTCGGACGTGTAGGCCTGCGTGTAGAGTGCGGCGGACTCCCAGGTCCAGCCGTCGAGGAACTTGCCGCGCAGGCCGGCGACGCCGCGGTAGACGCCGGAGTGGACCTGGATGCTTTCGGCGCCGAGTTCCCGGAGGAGCACGGAGACCATGGTGATGGACTGGGGCGTGCCGGTGAGGCGGGCGGTGCCGTCGGCATTGGGGGCGCCGGTCGGATGATAGAAGCGGGAGCCGTAGGGATTGAAGGGATTGTCGACGCTCATCGGCGCGAACTGATCGGAGCCGGGAGCGTTGAGTTGGACGGGCTGGCGGAGGAGGTGGGACGTCGAGTGGTAGAGGGAGAAGTCGGCGAACGCGGTGACGCGGTCGGTGAGGTCAAACTCGACGTTGTTGAACCAGTTGTGGCGGTCGGACTTGTTGTGGCCGACGGTCTGATACTCGTTGGTGTTGGTGAAGAACTCGGGGCTCGCGGCGCGGGCTGCCACGCTCGCGGTGGGAGAGGACGTGGTGAACGTGAGGTTGCCGTTGATGGGGCGGAAGAAGGTGGCGGTGGTCGAGGTGCCGACGCGGAACGACGGGAACACGCTCACGGCGGAGCGGCCGTCGAAGGAGCCGCCGAGGGCGTTGAAGCCCGGGGGTGCCTGGTCGGTGTGGTTGGCGCTGCGGGTGAAGGAGCGGCTGCTGAAGGGAATGGCTTCGCGGCGGAAGTAGTCGTAGGTCGAGAGCCAGCGGCCGCGGCCGCGGGCGAAGTCGCGGCCGTGGGTGAGGGTGGCCTGGAGACTGCGGCCGTCGCCGTGCTCGGGCACGCCGAAGCGCGTGCGCAGCTCGGTGCCGCGGAAGTCGCGGCGGGAAACGTAATTGATCACGCCGGCGACGGCGTCGGAGCCGTAGATGGCGGAAGCGCCGTCGCGCAGCACGTCGATGCGCTCGATGCCCTGGGTGGGGAGCTGGTTGACGTTGGCGTAGAAGGCGGGGACGCCGCCGTCGTTGGAGGTGATGGGGTGCGGGGCGATGCGGCGGCCGTTGAGGAGGACGAGGGTGTTGCCGGCGCCGACGCCGCGGAGATTGATGTTGGCGTTGTCGCCGCGGGAGTTGGCGCCGCCGTTCTGGGTCTCGTTGAGGGGCACGTTGGTCACCTGCGGGAGGGCGGTGAGCATCTCAACCGGGGTGAGGGCGTTGCGGGCCTCGATGAGCTCGACGTTGAAGACGGTGACGGGGAGGACTTTTTCCTGGTCGAGGCGCTTGATGTTGGTGCCGGTGACGGAGAACGCCTCGAGGCGGAGGACGTCGTCCTTGCCGGCGCCGGCCTGGGCGGTGGCCGAGCCGGCGGGCGCGGTCTGGCCGAGGAGGGTGGCGGTAAGGGCGGTGGCGAGTGCGGTGTGACGCAGCAGCCGCTGGGTGCGGGTTGGTAGCATGGTTGGTCAGGGATGGGTAAGGTCGGAGAGTGGCAGCAGAAAGAGGGACGAGACGATCACGGAAGTGGCCGAAGAGCCGGATATGTGCCGGAGGGGTTTGGGCGGCGCAGGTATTAGCGTGGCGGGGGAAGGGACCGGCGGGCGGGTGATGGGAGCGGGCGGCTACTTCTTTTTCTTCGCTGCGGGTGCGGGGGGCGCGGGATCGGTGAGGGCGAGGCGTTTGGTCGCCTCGAAGTGTTCGGTCCAGCGGGCGGCGAGGTCGCGGACCTTTTCCGGGTGTTGCGCGGCGAGGTCGGTGGATTCGCCGCGGTCGCGGGCGAGGTCGTAGAGTTCCCAGGCGCCCTGCGCGAGGGCGACGAGCTTCCAGTCGCCGGCGCGGATGGCCCGGTGGTCGTTGTGCATGAACCAGAGGTAATCGCGGCCGAGGGCGCCCTCGCGGGCGAAGGCGGGCACGAGGCTGCGGGCGGGCGAGGGCGGGACGGCGTGGCCCTTGATGGTATCCGGTTTCCGGATGCCGGCGAGCTCGAGCACGGTGGGCACGACGTCGATGAGATGGACGGGATCGCGGCGGAGTTCGCCGCGGGCGCGGATGCCGGCGGGCCAGTGGACGATGAACGGGGTGGCGATGCCGCCCTCGTGGACCCAGGTCTTGTGGCGGCGGAAGGGGGTGTTGGCGGCGCTGGACCAGCCGGGGCCGAGGCAGAGGAAGGTCGACGCGGAGCCGGCGGGCGCGGCGGGATCGTGGCCGTCGCCGCGGACCATGATCTCGGCGGAGGCGCCGTTGTCGGAGGCGAAGACGATGAGGGTGTTCTCGAAGGCGCCCATCGCCTTGAGCTGCGCGAGCACGCGGCCGATCTCGCGGTCCATGCGGTCGACCATGGCGGCGTGGATGGCCATCTTGCGGGCCTGGAATTCCCGTTGCACCGGGGTGAGCTCGCTCCAGGGCAGCGGGCGCGTGACCTCGCCGGGGCCGAGCTTCGGGATGTCGTTGGGAAACGGATACGGCGGCCCGACCTCGCGCTCCATCGCGGGCAGGGCGTGGTCGACGAGGCCGAGGCGGCGGAGGCGCTCGTGGCGGCGTTCGGCGACGACGTTCCAGCCGACGTGGTAGGTGTCGGCATACCGGGCGATGTCCTCCGCCGGCGCTTGGAGCGGGAAGTGCGGCGCGGTGAAGCAGAGGTAGTGGAAGAACGGCCGGTCGGCGTGGTGCGCGGCGTGTTGGCGCAGGTATTTGACGGCGGCGTCGGCGGTGGCGGTGGTGACGTAGTAGCCGGGCGTCTGGACGTCGGGCACCCCGTCGTCGGTGTTGCCCGGGGCCTTGAAGAAATTGTTCTGCCCGCTGCCGATCTCGAAGCTGTGGTCGAAGGCGTTGTCGCGGGGCTTGCCGTCGATGTGCCATTTGCCGCTGTGGTAGTTGCGGTAGCCGGCGGGGCGGAGGAACTCGGTGACCAGGGGCGCCCAGGCCTGGCGGATGCCGCGGTTGCCGCCGCCGCTCTCGATGCCGGGCACGGTATCGCGGCGGACCTGCTGGGCGTAGTAGCCGGTCATGACGGCGGCGCGCGAGGGCCAGCAGCGGGCGGTGCTGTAGGCGTGGGTGAAACGGAGGCCGCCCTGGGCGAGGGCGTCGAGGTTGGGCGTGGCGATTTCGCCGCCGTAGCAACCGAGGTCGGAGAAGCCGAGGTCGTCGGCGAGGATGACGAGAATGTTGGGCCGGGAGGCGGGAGCGGCGGGCGCGGTGAGAGCGGACGCGGCGCACGCGAGGGCGGCGAGGAGCAGGCGCATGGGGTGCCCGTAGCAAAGAGCCCGCGGCGGAATTGTCACTTCTCCTTCCTGGCGCGTTTGGCGCGGGGTTCGGTGGGGCCGGTGGTGGCGAACGCGCGGCCGGAGGCGAGCAGCGCATCCCACTGGGCGCGGAGGGTGGCCGATAGCTCGCCCACGAGCGCGGGGTGCGCAGCGGCGACGTCCATGGCCTCGCTGGGATCGGCGGCGAGGTCGTAGAGTTCGGTGCGACCGCCGGGCAGGGCGTGGAGCTTGAAGCGGGCGCCGCGGAGCGCGAGGTGATGGTCCTCGAGGCGGCGCGGGCGTGGGCTGGCCTCGTCGGCGGGCTTGGGCGCGCCGGGCCCGGAGATGGCGAGGCGGAGGACCGGGGGACGTTCGCGGACGATGGCGGCGTCGAGCAGGGCGGGCCGGAGCGATTGGCCGGCGAGCGGGAGATGCGGAACGGAGTCGGGGGCGATGCCGGCGAGGTCCAGCAGCGTGGGCACGACATCCTCGACGGCGCCGAACTGGCGGCGATCGCCGGGGGGAATCAGGCCGGGCCAGCGGACGAGCAGGGGGACGCGGAGGCCGTTTTCCCAGACGGTGGCCTTGTGACCGCGCAGCCCGTGGCGGTTGCGCCGGGCCCAGTCGGGTGCGGCGAGATCGCGTTCGGCCTCGGCCTTGTGGCTCATGCCGTTGTCGCTGAGGAAAACGACGATGGTCCCGCGGCCGCCGTCGAGAGGGGCGAGGCCGGCGAGGAGGCGGCCGATCGCGGTATCCATCTGGGCAAGGCTGCCGTAGCAGCGCGCGAGATCCGGCGAGAGACCCTGGGCGAGGAAGGGAGCGACGAATGCCTCGTCGGGCACCCAAGGGAGGTGCGGGATGATGTAGGCGGCGGTGGCGAACCACGGCTGCGCGGAGGGCGGGCGGAGGAACTCGAGGATGAGGTCGGTGACGAGGTCGGCGGTCCACCCCTTCGCCTGCAGGGTGGGGCCGCGGTTCGGCAGGGTCGGGTCGCGGTGCTGGTAGCCGCTGACGAAGTAGCCCTGGTCCCAGCCGCGTTCCCACGGCGAGGATTCCGGGAGGCGGGCGGTATCCGCCTTGCCGGCGTAGATCGTGCGGTAGCCGGCGGCGCGGAACCAGGCGGGCAGGAGCGCTTCGTCGGGACGAAGGTTGGCGCGCGGCGGCACGCCCCAGACTCCGGTGCTGAGGTGCTCACGTCCGGTGTAGAGCGCGGCGCGCGTGGGGGAACATGCGGCGGCGACGACGAAATTGCGGAAGACGGCGGATTCGGCGGCAAGGCGGTCGAGCACGGGGGTGCGGACGAGCGGATTGCCGGTGAAGCCGAAATCGCTGAAGCCCTGATCGTCGCTGACGATGAGGAGGACGTTGGGGCGCGCGGCGCCGGGGGCGGCCGTGGCGTGCGTGCAGGCAGCGAGCGTGCAGAGGAGAAAAACGCGGAGGCGGGCGGGCATCGGAGCGGAGGCGGCGCGGCGGATCAGAAGCGGAAATTGGCGCGGACGTCGAAGGAGCGGCGGACGCGCGGGTAGTTGTAGACGATGACCTGGCCGGGGGCGGTGGCGGAGAAGGGGATCATGTCCTGTTCGCCGAGGAGATTCTGGACGTTGAGCTGGACGTCGCAGGACAGGCCGTGGGCGAGCGGGATGATGCGGCCGAGCATCGCATTCACGAGGAGGGTGGTGTCGCCGCGGATGGGGGCGTCGCCGCGGGCGGCGTCGTAGCCGATGACGGGGGCGGAGCGCCAGTTGGCGCCGCCGCCGATGCGGCAGCCGCGGAGCCAGCGCGCGGCGCCAGCGGCGAAGCGGTAGCTGGTGAACACGTTGACGCCGTGCTCGGTGTGCTGGAGCGGCTGCTGGCCGTCGGCGCGGTTGATTTCGTCGCGCAGGAGGGAGGCGTAGTCGTAGGCGTCGTTGATCGTGGCGGGGTTGAGCGTGAAATCACGGCCGGGCGTGTTGTCGCGCGTGCGCACGTAGGTCTGCACTGCCGTGGGTGTGTCGGCCAGCGGGGTGGCGTTGCCGTCCCAGAGGGGCCGGGTCTCGACGAAGAACGCGTTCTGGAAGGGCGCGACGTTGCCCAGCTTCAGCTTGGTCTCGCTGGCGTTGAGGGAAATGCTCCAGCCGCGGGCGAGGCGGCCGACGAGTTCGAGTTCCTGGCCGCGGCCCTCGACGTCGACGGTCATGCCGTTGCCGCCGGACCAGGTGCGGACGCCGGCGGCGACCATGCTGGGTGGGAGTGGCTGGTTGCGGGCGAGGAGCGTGTCGATGACGGCGTTGATGACCGGCGTGAAGCCGGTCTGCTGCTGCACGAAGGCGCCGGTGCGGGAGTTGCGGTCATCGGTGGTATAGCGGGTGGCGGTGAGGTAGAGGCGGTCGTCGGCGAGGTTGAGGCGCACGCCGTAGTCGCGGCCTTCGCCGCGGCGGGGGCCGTAAAGCTGGCCGAAGGGATTGGGGGCGGTCTGGGGGAGGACGCTGTTGGACTGGTTGTAGGTGAGGCCGAGCCAGCGCAGCGGGGAGGCGAAGACGCCGAACGTGGAGGTGTTGCCGGCGAAGACCTCGGGCGGACCGAAGACGTCCTCAAGTTTCGAATACAGGTTGGTGGAGTTGGGGATCCGGACGGCGCCGGCGACGGTGCGGTAGTCGTCGACCCGGTCGCGGCGCCAGCCGGCGGTGAACGCGAGGCGGTCGGCGAGGAAGCGGCTCTGGCCGGCGAGCATCCGGCTGCCGGTGTCGACGCGCCGCCAGCCGTTGGGCGCGTTGAAGGCGAAGCCGCTGGTGACGCCCGGGGCGCGGATGGGGTTGGTCCACGGATCCATGGCGCCGCGGGTGCCGCCGGACCGGGAGAAATCGAGGTAGGTGCGGCGTATCAGGTTGTTGGTGACGGAGTCGATGGGCTGGCCGTTGGCGGGAGTCAGGTTGTATTCGCGTTCGACCCAGGTGCCGTTGCGGTTGCGTTCCAGCTGCCAGAGGGCCGAGACGGCGTGGCGGCCGAGCCAGCGGTGGCGCCGCGTGAGGTCGAACTCGCGGCCGAGGGCGACGCGATACTGGTCGGCGTTCTCGTCGAAGGGGCGGGTCTGCGCCTGGCCCTCGACGTAGAGGCGGCCGACCATGGGATTGGGGGCGGCGACGTCGGGCAGCGCGGTGCCGGGGAGGCGGCCGGCCGCGAGGCGCGAGTCGCCGTCGGCGAAGTGGGTGCCGGGGAGGACGGGGTTGGGATCGGCGAGGACGCCGCCGACGCCGGTGGTGCGGTTGTCGCGCCAGTAGTTGCGGCGGCGGAAGCCGAGTTCGACGGTGAAGCCGGCGACCTGCTGCTCGAGAAACGCGTGGTAGACGGTGTAGTGATTGTTGGTGGTGGAGCCGGGGCCGGGGAGGCTGGCCTGGAGCGGGACGAGGGAGCCGAGGTAGGGGTCGTCGACGTTGCCCTGGGCGAGCGTGCGCGGGCCGGGCACGGTGTCCCAGAACCCCGGCGCCTGCGTGCCGGCGAGATCGGGGCGGGCATCGGCGCCGATGGTGGAGAGGCGGAACGGCTGGGCGCGCAACTGGGGGGCGAAGTAAACGTTCTCGGAGGTGCGGAAGCGGAGGAGCGCGGCGTCGGGGTTGGTGCCGTTGAGGGGATTGGGCGCGAGCGGGGCGCCGGCGGCGAGCCAGCGGGTGCCGCCGGCGTCGTCGGGCGTGCCGTGGGGCACAAGCTGGTCGCGGCGGACCTTCTCGACGCCGACACGGACGGCGGTGGTGGGGAATGGTGCGTAGGTGCCGGCGACGGCGAAGCCGCGCTGGTGGAACTCCTCGAAGTCGCGCCAGCCGTTGCGATCCTCGAGGACGGAGTTGAGGCGGAGCGCGAGACGGTCGCGGACGAGGGGAACGGCGACGTCGAGCTCGGCGCGGCGGCGGCCCCAGCTGCCGAGGAGAACCGTGGTGGAGCTGCGGCGGGCATTGAGCGCGGCGCGTTTGGTCGAGGTATTGATGACGCCGCCGGGGGCGCCGATGCCGTAAAGGACGGCGTTGGGTCCGCGGTTCACGTCGACGCGTTCGACGTTGAATGTGTCGGACGAGAGGCTCCACGGAAAGTAGTCGCGTGTGACCGTGGCGCCCGCAAAGCCGCGGATCTTGGCGGGGGCGTCATACCACTGGTTGCCGTTGCCGTTGGCATCCTGGGCGGAAACGTCGTAATCGGTGCTGGCGGAGAAGCGGAGGAAGTCCTCCGTCCTGGTCGCGCCGATGTCGTCGAGAAATTCGCTCGTGAGGACGGAGATCGAGGCGGGCGTGAGGAACAGCGACGTGTTCATGCGCGTGCCGGCGAGCGTGTTGGCGGCGCGGTAGCCCTCGTCGCCCACGGGCGAGACGAGAAAAGGCGAAAGCCGGACGGCATCCGGACGCAGCGGGGAAGGAGCGTCCGAGGGAGCGGAGGATTGGGCGGGCAGCGAGGTGGATGCGATCAGGCTGGCGCACGCGGCGAGGATCCGCCGGAGCTGGACGGGATGGGACATGGGGCGATGGGGAAAGGAACGGAGCGGGGAGAAACAGGCGGGGATTACGGCGCCTTGGCTTTCGCCTTGGCGCCGGGGCGGGGCTCGGGCTGCCACCAGGAGGCTTCGTCGTAGGCGGGATTGCGGGTGGGAAACGTGGCCCCGGTGTCGCGCCACCAGGCTTCGAGGGCGGCCTTGAGTTCGCGGGCCTTGGCGGGTTCGGCGGCGGCGAGGTCGCGCGTCTCGCCCGGGTCGTCGGCGAGGCGGTAGAGCTCGGTGCGCGGTCCGAGCAGGAGTTTGCCGTAGGGCATCTGGTCGGGCGTGAAGCCGCGGGTGTCGAGGTAGTCGTCGAACCAGTGGATCAGTTTCCAGTCGCCCTGGCGGATGACGGCGCAGGGCGTGCGGGCATACATCACGGTGTAGGTCGGCATGTGCCAGAAGAGGGCCCGGCGCGGGAGGGGCGTGCCGTGCTGCCAGTGGGGCGCGAGGTTCTCGCCGTCGAATTTGGTGCCGGCGGGCGGGGTCGCGCCGGCGAGCGCGGCGTAAGTGGGATAGAAATCCACGGTGTGCACCGGCGCGGCGGAGGTAGTGCCAGGCTTGATACGGCCGGGCCAGCGGACGAGGAGCGGCACGCGGATGCCGCCCTCGTAGGGCGAGCCCTTGCCCTCGCGGAGCGGGGCCATGCTGGCCATGCGGGAGAGGCCGCCGTTGTCGCTGGTGAAGACGACGACGGTGCGCTCCGCGAGGCCGAGGGCCTCGAGGCGTGCGAGGAGTCGGCCGATCTCGGCGTCGAAGTGCTCGAGCATCGCGAGATATTCGGCGGTGGGGCGTTCGGTGGACTTGCCGGTCGGGCTCGAGGTGCGCGGGTAACCGCGGGCGGCGTGTTTGGCGACGAGCGCGGCGGGAGCGCGGAGGCGCGTGTGCGTGGTGAAGTGGGCGGCATACGCGAACCACGGCCGGTTGCGGTGGCGCTCGATGAAGCCGAGGATGTCGTCGGTGATGGCGGTGACGGCCTTGTCCTCGGGGTGGTCGGATTCGTTGGCGGCGCCGCAGAAGTCGAAGCCGTAGCGGTCGAAGTAGGTGCCGTTTTCCCGACTGCGGAGCGGGGCGGCGGGATAGTCGTCGGCGATGTGCCACTTGCCGCTGAGGCCGGTGGCGTAGCCGGCGCGGCGGAGGGTGGTGGCGAGCGTGGCGACGGCGGGGGGCAGCGCGAGGGTGGCCTCGGGCGGGCGCAGGTAGGCCTTGGGCGGCTCTTTCTCGTGGATGACTTTGAAGACGCCGCTGCGGGCGCCGTATTGCCCGGAGAAAAACGCGGCGCGGGTGGGCGAGCACTGCGCGTCGGCGTAGGCGGCGGTGAAGCGCAGGCCTTGGGCGGCGAGGCGGTCGAGGTGCGGGGTGGCGACGTCCCTGTTGCCGTAGACGCCGGGACCGTTCCAGCCGAGGTCGTCGGCGAGGATGTGGAGGATATTGGGCCGCGCAGTCGCGGCGTTGGCGGCGGCGGCAGTGGACGGAAAGGATGCGGTGCAGGCGAGCAGGAGGCCGGCGACGCGCGCGAGGAAGGGGCGCATGGGATAAGTCGGGGTGGGGTGGAGAAACGTAGGGAGTATCGGGGTTGCGGCACAAGTGCGGCGCAGGTGCGAACGGTCGTGGGCAGGAATCTGCGGGCCGGGGCACCTCGGGTCTTCACCTCGGCGCGGAAAGTGATTTGTTCACGGCTCCCCGCCATGCCCCACGCTTGTGTTCCTCGCGTCCGAAGCCGCCGATCCGTGCGGATCGGGCTGGCTGCGTTCGGCGTGGCGCTGGCGGCGGCGGTCGACGCGGCGGGAGCGGCGGTGGATTTCGGGCGCGAGATCCTGCCGATTCTCGCGAACAACTGTTTCCATTGTCACGGCCCCGACGAACGCGAGCGCAAGGCCGGGTTGCGGCTCGACACGGAGGCGGGGCTGCGCGGTGCGGGCAAGAGCGGTGCGCTCGCGGTGGTGCCGGGCCGGAGCGGGGAGAGTGAACTTTTCCTGCGCATCACGTCTCCGCACGAGGACGAGGTGATGCCGCCGCGGAAGGCGAAGGAGAAGCTCACGCCGCCGCAGATCGAATTGTTGCGGCGCTGGATCGACGAAGGCGCGCGGTGGGGAAACTTCTGGGCGTTCGACGCGCCGCGGCGGCCGGAACTGCCGGCGGTGCGCGATCCCGCGGCGCGCGGGCGCCACCCGATCGATGCCTTTGTGCATGCGCGGCTCGAGCGGGAGAACCTCGCGCCGTCGCCGGAGGCGGACCGGCGGACGCTGCTGCGCCGGCTGAGTCTCGACCTCACGGGCCTGCCGCCGGAGCCCGCGGCGGTGGAGGTGTTCGTCAATGACGCGCGGCCGGAGGCCTACGAGCGGCAGGTGGACGCGTTGCTGGCGTCGCCGCATTTCGGCGAGCGCTGGGGCCGGCACTGGCTCGATCTGGCGCGTTTCGCGGACAGCGCGGGTTACCTCAACGACACGCTGCGGCCCTACGCGTATCTCTACCGCGACTGGGTGATCGACGCGGTGAACCGCGACCAGCCCTTCGACCAGTTCACGATCGAGCAGCTCGCGGGCGACCTGCTGCCCGGGGCGACGTTGGAGCAGAAGATCGCGACGGGGTTTCACCGCAATTCGCTGAAGAACGACGAAGCGGGTGCGGATCTCGAGCTGGACCGCACGAAGGCGGCGGTGGACCGCACGGCGACGACCGGGGCGGTGTGGCTCGGGCTCACGGTGGGATGCGCGGAGTGCCACTCGCACAAATACGATCCGATCTCGCACCGGGACTTCTACCAGCTCTACGCGTTCTTCAACAGCACGGCGGAGCGCGAGCTGTCCGCGCCGCGGCCCGACGAACTCGCCGACTACCAGACGAAACAGGCCGCCTGGGAAAAGGAGCGCGCGCGGCTGGAGGCGCCGCTGCGGGATTACGTGGCCACGCTGGTCGGCGCGAAGAGCGAGGCGTGGGAGGCGGGGTTGAAGCGGCCGGCGGAGCGCTGGATCGTGCTGCAGCCCGAGGAAGTGACGACGATCACGGAGGACGAGGAGCGGATCGGCGCGGCGAACGAGGACCATTCGTTCACGACGGCGGCGAAGGATCCGGTGCGCACGCGCTACGTGGTGAAGGCGCCGGTGGCGCGGCGCGGCGTGACGGGCCTCCGGCTCGAGGCGCTGGCGGATCTCGGCCGCAAGGTCGGCCGCGCGCGCAGCGGCGATTTCCATCTCGCGGAATTTTCGGCGATGCTGAAGACGCCGGACGGCGCGCAGCACAAGCTGGAGTTCGCGGCGGCGCGGGCGGATTTCGCCGCGAAAGGCACGCCGGCGAGCGATACGCTCGATGGCGACAGCACGACGGGGTGGAGCGTGACGGGAGCGACGGAGGCGGCGCATGCGATCGTCTTCGAGCTGAAGGCGCCGCGGGATTTTCCGGCCGGTTCGACGCTCTTCGTCGAGCTCGAGCACCGGATCACGGGCGTGATCTCGCGCTTCCGGCTGGCGCTCACGGACGGGACGCTGCCGCTCACGCCGGACACGCTGCCCGACGAGCTGACGGCGATCCTCGACCGGCCGGCGGCGCAGCGGACGCCGGAGCAGGCGCTCGCGGTGGCGCGGCACGTGGCGCGGTTTGCGGATGCGGAAGGCAGGAAACTCTTCGCGCCGCTGGCGGCGCAGCACGCGAAGGAGCCGGAGTTTCCCAAGACGGCGGCGCCGATCCTCGTGACGCACGAACGCCGCACGCGCGTGCACCTGCGCGGTGATTACCAGCAGACGGGCGAGGAAGTGGAGCCCGGCACGCCGGCGGTGCTGCCGCCGCTGCGGGCCCGCGGCCCGCGGGCGGACCGGCTGGATCTGGCGCGGTGGCTGGTCGAGCCCGCGAATCCGCTGACGGCGCGCGTGATGGTGAATCACCTCTGGAAACATCTTTTCGGCCGCGGGCTCGTGGCGACGGTCGACAACTTCGGCCTGCTCGGCGAGCCGCCTTCGCATCCGGAGCTGCTCGACTATCTCGCGACGGAATTGGTGCGGCTCGGGTGGAGCCGGAAGCAGCTCATCCGGCAGATCGTGACCTCGGCGACCTACCGGCAGGCGTCGACGGGCCGGCAGGAGCTTTTCGAGCGGGATCCGCTGAACGTCCTCCTCGCGCGGCAAATGCGCCTGCGGCTGGAGGCGGAGACCGTGCGCGACGTTTTTCTCGCGAGCAGCGGGCTGCTGAACCGGCGGATCGGCGGGCCGAGCATCCATCCGCCGCTGCCGGCGTTCGTGCTGGCGTTTGGGCGCAACAAGACGTGGCCCGAGACGAAGGGGCCCGAGAAATACCGGCGCGGCATGTATATCCACCTGCGGCGCAACGTGCCCTATCCGATGCTCGCCACCTTCGACGCCTCGGATGCGAGCGTGGCCTGCCTGCGGCGCGAGCGCTCCAATTCGCCCCTGCAGGCGCTGACGCTGCTGAACGACCCCGTATTCTTCGAGTGTCACGAGGCGCTCGGGCGGCAGCTCGCGGAGCAGCCGGCGGACGTGGCGGTCGAGGCGCGGTTGCGGCACGCGTTTGAACGCTGCCTCGCGCGGCCGCCGACGCCGGCGGAACTCGCGGCGATGCGCGCGCATTTCGACGACCAGCTGCGGCTGGCGGAGGGCGACGCCCGGCGGGCGTGGATCGCGGCGGCGCGGCTGATCATGAACCTCGACGAATTCATCACGCGGGAGTGAGCGCCCGCGAGTTTTTCCATTCGATGCACCCGGCACCTCCCTTCACCTCGCGGCGCAAGTTTCTCATGCAGGCCTGCGGCGGCATCGGCGGACTCGCGCTGTCGAATCTGCTCGGGCAGGAGGGGCTGCTCGGGGCGCAGTCCGGCGCGGCGGCGGGGCCGGGGCGCACGCATCATGCGCCGCGGGCGAAGAACTGCATCTACATCTACCTCGAGGGTGGGCCGAGCCAGATGGATCTCTACGATCCGAAGCCGATGCTCAACCAGCTCGACGGGCAGGCGCTGCCGGAGTCGATGTTGAAGAACATGCGCTTCGCGTTTCTCGCGAAGGAGTCGGCGCGGATCATGGGCACGCCGCGGACTTTCAAGAAGCACGGGCAGTGCGGCATGGAGTTGTCGGACCTGCTGCCGCACATCGGCTCGATCGCGGACGATATCTGTCTCGTGCGCTCGATGCACACGGACCAGTTCAACCATGTGCCCGGGCAGCTGCTGATGAACACGGGCTCGGCGATCTCGGGCCGGCCGAGCATGGGCTCCTGGCTTTCCTATGGGCTCGGGAACGAGGCGCGGAATCTGCCGGAGTTTGTGGTGCTGATCTGCGTGGGCCGCGGCGTGCCGGGCGGCTCGGCGAGCTGGGCGAGCGGGTTTCTGCCCTCGAAATACTCGGGCGTGATGTTCCGCAACGAAGGCGCGCCGGTGCTGAACCTCGACAACCCGGCGGGCATCACGGCGGCGATGCAGGAGCGCAACATCCGCGGCGTGACGGAGCTGAACGCGCTGCGCAACGCGCAGGTGCGGGACCCGGAGATCGACAGCCGGATCGCGGCCTACGAACTGGCGTTCCGGATGCAGAGCGCGGCGCCGGAGCTGATGGATCTCTCGGGCGAGTCGCAGGCGACGCTGGACATGTATGGCGTCGACCGGGTGGAGCCGAAGATCGAGGGCGGCAACCAACTGGGCGGCACGGGGCTGTTCGGGACGTTTGCGCGGAACTGCCTGATGGCGCGCCGGCTCGTCGAGCGCGGCGTGCGCGTGGTGCAGGTGATCCATGCCTCGTGGGACCACCACAGCCGCATCAACACCGATCTGCCGCACAACTGCCTGATGGCCGACCAGCCGATCGCGGCGCTGGTGAAGGACCTGAAACAACGCGGGCTGCTCGACGACACGCTGGTGATCTGCGGCTCGGAATTCGGGCGCACGGCGCTGGGCGAGAACCGGCCCGGATCACGCAGCGTGACGGGTCGCGATCACCACCCGAATGCGTTCAGCCTCTGGCTCGCGGGCGGCGGGATCAAAGGCGGGCAGGTCGTGGGCGAGACGGATGACATCGCGTGGAACGTGACGAAGGATCCGGTGCACGTGCACGACCTGCACGCGACGATCCTGCACCTCTTCGGCTTCGACCACACGCGGCTGACGTATCGTTTCCAGGGCCGCGATTACCGGCTGACGGATGTAGCGGGGAACGTGGTGGAGAAGCTGCTGGTGTAGCGCGGCGCGGCGGGAGCGGGACGCTCCCGCTACGATCACGCCGGGGGAAGTGTTCCGTTCCCCCGGGGATCGCTGGGCGCTTACGGCTGCGCCGTGGCTCTGGGAGATGCGGAGGGCACGCGGTCGATGAAGCTGTCGCCGGTGAACATGCGCGTGACGCGGCCGTTTTCCTCCGCGAAGCGGACGATCTCGCCCACGGCGCTGCCGCCGGTCGCGGCTTCGAGCCGGAAGCGATCGCCGCCGATCGGGATCAGGCGGGACTGTGATTCGAGCGAGGTGGCCGTGGGGCTGATGATGACGAGGCGGCGGTCGAGTTCCACGACGTTGAGGTCGCTGTTGCGGTTGCGGTAGAGGCCGGCGAAGCGGCTCCATTTCGGATCCCATTCGGGTTTGGGCTCGGCGGGCGTCGCGGCTTTGGCGACGGCGCGCCCGACGGTGGCCATGAGTTCCTTGGCGAGGTCGAAGGGCACGGAGTCGTCGCCGTTGGTGAGCACGATCACGCCGACCTTGTCGTCGAGCTGGATGAGCGTGTGGGTCTTGTAGCCGGGGTAGGAGCCGCCGTGGCCGATGAAGACGCGGTCCTTGTCGCGGTTGACGGCGAAGCCGATGGCGTAGCCGTTGGTCCAGTTGTTTTCGAGGACGCGCACGCGGTGCATTTCGCGGAGCGCGCCGGTGCTGAGAATCTGCGCGCCGCCGACCGGGCCTTTACGGAATTGGAGCGACACGAAGCGCGCGAGGTCCTCGACGGTGGACGTGAGGCCGGTGGCGGCGCCGAGCGCGCGGGCGTCGACGAAGGGCATCTTCTCGCGCGAGCCGTCCGGCATGCGGCGGCCGTAGCCGATGGCGAGCCCGGGGACTTCACGGTCGACGCTGGTGTCCTTCATGCCGAGCGGCGTGAAGATGTGGCGCTGCACGTAGGCGGCGAAGGTCTCGCCGGAGAGTTTTTCGACGATCTGGCCGGCGAGGGCGTAGGCGAGGTTGGAGTATTTCCAGCGGACCTCGGGCGCGAAGATCGTGGGGCGGCCCGCGACGGAGGCGCGCAGGCCGGCGGCGTCGGGAAACTTGAAGGTCGACCAGTGATCGGTGGCCTCGCGGGGCAGGCCGGAGTGGTGGGTGAGGAGTTCGGCCAGCGTGGGCGGGGCGTTGTCGTCGGGCGCGACGGGCTGCATCGTGAACCACGGGAGGTGCTGGACGACGGGATCGTCGAGCCGGAGCTTGCCGGCATCGCGCAGCTGCATGATCGCGGTCGCGGTGAAGAGTTTGCTGTGCGACGCGATGCGGAACTTGGTCGCGGGCGTGACGGGCAGTTTCTTCTCCACGTCGGCAAAGCCGAAGCCGCGGGCCCACACGAGCTGCTGGTCGTGGACGACGCCGACGGCGATGCCGGGCAGGCCGCGGTAGGCCATCTGGCCTTCGAGCCACGCTTCGAAGAGCCGCACGGAGCCGCGCACCTCGGGGTGTTCGGCCGCGGGCGCGGCGGCGTGGGCGGGCGGCAGGGTGGCGCAGGTCAGCAGGCCGGCGACGCAGAGGGCGAGCGGGCGGAGGGCGGCGGTAAGGAAACGCCGGATACGCGTGGATGCGAACGGGCGGGCGGAGCGGCCGGGGGCCGGGAGGGGCGGGACAACGGATGGCATGGAAGTGAAGCGGAGAGAAACGAGGGGGAACGGAAGCGGTTTCAGGCGTGGCGGACGGCGGCGGGAGCGGGACGCTCCCGCCACGATGTCGGGTGCGGCGTCGGCGTCACGGCTGGAGGTCGAGCAGATGGTAGCGGTGGAGGTCGAGCGGCGAGGCGGTCCAACCGCGGACGGACGGGTGGACGAGCCGGGCTTTCGGCGCGTAGTAGAGCGGCAGGATCGGAGCGGCGGCGAGCATGCGCTCCTCGGCTTGGCGGAGCAGGGCGATGCGTTCGGCGCCGCTGGTCACATCGGAGCGGCGCATGAGCTCGTCGAAGCCGCGATCGGACCAGGCGCAGTGATTGTTGCCGTTGCCCGTGCGCAGGGTGTCGAGGAACGCGGAGGCGTCCGGGTAGTCGGCGAGCCAGCCGCTGATCGAGATCATGTAGCGGTGGGAGATGACCGCCTCGTTCCAGACCTTCTGCTCGTTCTTTTCGATGGTGCACACGACGCCGAGTTCCTTTTGCCAGCGTTCCTGGATGATCTGGGCGACCATGCCTCGCTCGACGTCGTGCGTGATGACGATCGTGAGCGGGGGCAGGCCTTGGCCCAGCGGATGGCCGGCGGCGGCGAGCAGCCGGCGGGCCTCGGCGAGGTTTTCCACCGGCGCGTCGGGTGGGGTGTAGTCGATGCAGCCGGGCGGCACGAACGAGGTCGCCGGCAGCCAGACGCCCTGACCGACGTTGCGCGTGATGGCGCCGCGGTCGATGGCGAGGCCGAGGGCGCGGCGGATCTCCACGCGGTCGAGCGGCGGGCGAGTCACGTTCATCTCGATGTAGAATGACCGCAGCATGTTCTCGATGCGGAGAGCGGAGTCCGCCTGCGCCCGGTAGGTGGGGATCTTGGAGCTCGGAAACCGATCCGTGATGTGCAGTTGGCCGGCGCGGAAGTTTCGTTCCTCGGACTCGGAGTTCTCGATCGGGCGAAAGACAACGGCGTTGAGGCGATTGCGGGCGGCGTCGCGGTAGTGCGGATTTTTCGCGACGGTGACGTGCGACTGCGGCCGCCACTCGGAGAGCATGAACGCGCCGTTGGAGACGAGATTGCCCGGGCGCGTCCACGCGGTGCCGCGCTGGTCGATGCGGCCGAACTTTTCGATCGTGGCGCGGTGGACGGGGAACCACGACGGGTGCGCGGCCAGCGAGAGCAGGAACGGATGCGGACGCTCGAGTGTGAGGCGAAGCGTGCGTGCATCGGGCACCGCAATGCCGACCTGGGCGAAGTCCTTGAGTTTGCCGGTGGTGAACGCCTCGGCGTTTTTGAGCGGCCAGAGGAAGTAGGCGTATTCGGCGCCGAAGGCGGGCGAGAGCACGCGCCGGAAGGAGTAGGCGAAGTCCTGCGCGGTGACGGGGTCGCCGTTGGACCAGCGGGCATCGGCGCGGAGGTGAAACGTGCAGGTCAGGCCGTCGGCGGAAATTTCCCAGCGCTCGGCGATGCACGGGATGGGCTGCGCGGTGGCCTCGTCGAACGCGAGGAGGCCCTCGAACAAGGCGAAGATCGGGTTGAAGTCGGTGGCGAGCGTGACGACGTGCGGGTCGAGGTCGCGCGGTTCGGCGAAGTTGCCGACGTGGAGGACCTTGGTTTTGAGCGCGGCCTGGACGGGCGATTCGCGGCGGCCGCAGCTGGCGAGAAAGACGCTGCCGAGGGTAAGAAGCAGGGGAACGAGGAGCAGGGGGCGCATGAAGAGGACGCGAGTAGGGGTGGACGGACGGTCAGGCCGCGGCGGCGCCGCCGGCCGTGCGCGCACGTGGCGGGCGGGAACGGAGGCGGAGGACGGCCGGGAAAGGCGGCCGCGCGGCGTGGGCTGGAACACGCGGAGCGATGGGGGGTGGTTCTGCCGGACCGGGCGGACAGGTCAACGCTGCGGTCGGAGCGCCGGGGAAACGAAGCGTCATCTCCGGGACCGCGGGGCGCGTGCGAACGCGGGCGGTGCTCGCTCGGAGCGGCGCGAGTTTTTCGGGTCGGCGAGGATGGGAAGGAAGAGGGCGCAGTCGGTGATCGGGGTGCGGATTTTGCGATCCCAGGCGTCGCCGCCGACGAGTTCGTTCCGGTCGAACCAGACTGCGAGGCCGGCGACGCGCAGTGCGTCGCAGATGCGGCGTGCAGCGGGCGACGCTGGCTCTGGATTTCCTGCTCATGTTCGAGGATCTCGACCGGGCGCACGCGCTTTTCGGCGCGTTGGGTTACCGGCGGAAGTTTCATTCGGAGAACGTCCCGCACTACCGCGGTGTCGGTCCCGAATGGGGGCGGCTGGACGTGCTGCATGCGTTCCGCGGGCGGAGTCTCGGGATCCTGCGCCGCGCGGAACGCATCCGCATCGATGCGGACTTGGCGCTGCCGGTCACCCGGATGGAGGACATCGTGGGGCTGAAGCTGCAGGCGTTGACGAACGAGGCATCGCGGGCGATCGGCGACTGGAGCGATATCCTGCTGCTGCTCGGAGCCGCGGCGGCGGAGGGCCGCTCCGTGGATTGGGAACTCGTCGCGGACTACTTGCGGCTGTTCGAGCTCGGGCACAGGCTGCCTGAACTCGAATCCGCTAATGGCGCGCCTGAGTAGAACCGAGAAACGCCAGCTGATCGAGGCGACGAAACCGGTGCGTTTTACCGGCGATCACTGGAAGCTGTGATCGGTTTTGGGGACTCATGCAGTTGAGAGTCCGGAGTGGAGACCATGCCGGGGACGCGGCGGGATGCTCCTGTCGGGGCGTAAATCCCCTCCCGCCTTTGGGCTACCGGGCGGGTGCGGCGGCGGCGCGGGGCGGTGCGAGAATCGTGCGGCGCCAGACGGTGGGAGTGACTTTGGTGAAGGCCTTGAACGCGCGGCAGA
>JACCEB011042797.1_pt1 | contig 34834 bp, 37 predicted proteins | sample 7454761 | NCBI WGS metagenome assembly JACCEB01 (sample SAMN15323454, study PRJNA562643) | freshwater metagenome | isolation source: river surface water | place: USA:Blue River Watershed | collected 2017-08-18
TTCTTCTCCTTCTTCTCCTTCTTCTCCTTCTTCTCCTTCTTCTCCTTCTTCTCCTTCTTCTCCTTCTCACGCTCCCTTTCCTTCTCACGTTCCCTCTCCTTCTCACGCTCCCTCTCCTTCTCACGCTCCCTCTCCTTCTCACGTTCCTTCTCACGTTCCTTCTCACGTTCCTTCTCTAGTTCTTTAGCCTTTCGTGCAGCTTTTTCCTCTTCTAGTTGCTTGATCTTCTTTTCTTTTTCAGTGATTTCTTGTTTAGAATTTACAGATTTCTGACTTTCTAGTAGCTTAAGTATGATCGGATCATTTATTTCACTTTCAGACTCATCATCCTCAGATCCGTCTTCAGAACCATCTTCAGAACCATCTTCAGAACCATCTTCAGAACCATCCTCAGATCCATCATCAGAACCATCATCAGAACCATCATCAGAACCATCATCGGAATCAGAGTTTTCACTTTCACTCATTTCACGATGGTATTTCTTCTTATCTTTAATAGAGTTAATAGGTGTAATCTGTTCAGATGTTTCACTCTTCGATACTTTATTAGAAATAACAGTTGTAGAAGATTGTATAGAAGTATTAACTACCTGTTTATCATCTAAAGATGATATTAACTTGTCAAGAGCATCTTTATATTCAGCGTCAACTAGCCATCCTTCTCCTCCACGCATTCGAGAGTTCCATCTGGCTCCAAACTTTTTAAGTATGTCTTGATATCTTTCACGATTACCTCGTACTGCAAGACGATTCTCAGTGTAAACAGAATATGATAATTTGTCTGCCATTGTTATTTAAATGAATAAAGATTATTCCTTAGATTAATAATATTATGAATACTCGAAAAGAAGTTAGTTACAGTGATAATCTTTACACTTTCGAGTGCCCACATTGTTCTTTACCTATACAAGTAGAAAAACAACAAGTAAATTGTCAGATATTTGTTCATGGGCAGTTTAAGACAAATGGAGAACAGGTAAATCCACATGCTTCTCAGTCATATTGTGAAAGTTTACTTAATCAGGACTTAGTATATGGTTGTTGTAAGCCTTTTAAGATGTTCTTTGGAAAAGGTAACACTATTGAGTATGTAGACGTATGGAACTATGGTTAGTGTTTTTATATAAAATATAAATTTTGTTGCCATATTAAAAATGATAGGAAAATATTCAGTTTTTAATATGTTAAAAGTCTATAATCAAAATAGAGAACTTATTAATGCTCACATTCAAGGTAAAAAGTCTGAGGGATTAAAACAGAGTACTATAACTGTAGATGGTTCACCTGTTCTAATGGGACTAAGTGTTGCTGCTTTTATGTTTATACTTTTGCTTGGTATTATATTGTATATCATAGCTGTTTATCTAAGTATAAAACACTGGGATGAACTATCTACAATTGCTAGAATATTAGTAGTTTTAGCTCTTCTTGGTGTTCTTGGAGGTCCTTTGATAGCTATAATTATAGTTTACATCGCAAAAGGTAATAAACAACTAAAGTCGAGATATATGTTACGTTATAGGTAATTATTTTGTTCTTAGAATATTTAATCTAGCAACTATTTGTTTAATTCGCTGTTCACACTGTTCAAGTTCTTGTAACAGATAGGTTTCTTCATAATTATTGTATTCAGTCATTGTGTTATCTGATAACGGACAAAATTCAGAACTAGTACTTCCACTAGAAGTCTGTTTACTTAGAGGATGTTTTATACTTTGGTTAATAGGTTGCTCCATAGATTGACTTACTACAACAGAGTCTTGTGTACTAGTCTTATAGTTATTTTCTGGAGCAATCATAGTTCTATACTGTAGTCGGCGCTGCATTTATAACAAAGAAACTTTTGTTTTAAACCAGCAAAATTTTATATCAGTTTTGATATAAAAAATTAAAATGATAGCAAGAACACAGATAGTATAGCTAAGGTAATACCAACAGCTTGCATTGGAGTCAATGATTCTTTGAAAACAAAGAATCCAATAGCAGATACTAGTAATATATTAGCTATCTGCCACAAAGTATTAACTATGATAATCTCTTTCTCTATAGTCAAAATATAAGAAAATAGTAAACCAACCATCATATATCCTATTATACCAAGCACGAGATACATATCATTCTTATCAGTACTCCACTTTTTTATCAGACTTACTGTAATTAACTCAACAGTTATCAATAATAGTAAACATAACAAGACATTCAACTTCATTTTATATACAAGTACTATAATTATTTTTAAGTCTAAACTATCGAATTCCAGTAAACTCAGTTATCTGCTTGTTAATAGATGATAGAACTTCCTCTTCGGTAACATTAGGATCAGATATAAATGAAGTAGGGATAAATATAGTATAGTCTGGGTATGTATCCTTCCATGAACTATCAGCAAAACTCAAGTGTATAGGAAATATAGTACTACCATTGTAAGAGTTAAGAATATCAACAATAATATCAGTACGAGAGTTAACATCTGACCAGTCTTTTACTTTCTTACTAGTTTTTGTCGTATTTACAGATGGAATAGCAAAGCAGCAAGAACTTTGTAGTTTATCAACAATTTGTTGTTTCTTATCACTTGTATGACTTCCAAATATATAACTTGCCCAAAGAGTAGCAGATTCAAAATGTTCTTTATCAAAACCTCTAGGACAGTCTTTACACATTTTTTCAGGTATCTGTGTAAGAGATTTATCACTACTTGTATCACCATCAGTTGTATCAATCATCTTGGTAACATAGTTCCATCTTCCAACTGTTTCTTGATCACTATTATATAGTAATCCAGTCTTATATGACAACCAATAAGAGTCATCACTAAATTCAACCCATTCTCCATCTACAGGTGCTCCATTCTTGACCAGTTCTTTAAGAGTTGTTGTATGTAAGTTTTTATCTTCATTGTTGAAGTCAGGATTTTCCTTAATAAATTTATTGAATAAACATTCATCTTTCTTAATATGAATATCTAATTCCGATACTGGAGTATTAAGAGACCTATACTTTTGCTCTAGCTGTGATGGGTAGTTTGTATGACTTAGAAGCTGAAAAAAACCTTGCTGTAGATGGGTAATGTTATCTTCTTGATTTTTAATCATAATATTATGATCTTTAATGATTTCATATACTTGATTTAACAAACTTATAAGATATAAAGTAAGTTCACTAGAATTTTGCTTATTTTCTTCCACAATCCCTCCCTTAGTCTCTAACCCATCATCCTCATCCTCATCCTCATCATCCTCATCATCCTCATCCTCGTCATCCTCGTCATCCTCGTCATCCTCGTCATCCTCATCATCCTCATCATCCTCATCATCCTCCTCATCCTCCTCATCCTCCTCATCCTCATCATCCTCATCATCCTCATCATCCTCTTCATCATCCTCGTCATCCTCATCATCACTGTATGCGTCATCGAACTGTCCTTCATCTTCCTCATAATTTTCCTGATTATCATTTGCTATTTGTTGCTCGAACATTTTAACAGCTACCATGGCTGCGTTAAGCATAGTTTTAATATCCTCTATAGTAACTTTATTCGACATTATACTTATTTGTTAGGTCTATATCTTAGTAAAATTTTCAATTTTATTTATACTACTTGTTCCATAAAATAATATCTGATAATTTAACTTCTTTACTTAGATGTCTAGTTGGGCACTTTACAGTTACCCACCATACTTGCTTGTCTTTCTCTTGATAACAGTCACTTGATATTATCCAGTCATTTTCTAGTGTGTCATTTCGTCTTTGAATACGTATACTTTCACCAAACTCAGATAATAAGTCATCTCTAGATTTACTAGTCTTTTTACGCCAGTTGTTTATAGTTTGGTTACAGTTCTCTCTGTTACATGTTTCCCAACCTAGGTAGTTCCGTGTATTTAAGTTAATAACTTCTCGAGCTTGTTCTTTACATACATCACATACTCCTTCTGTTATTAAAGACAGCCTATGTGGATATACTATTGTGTCCATTTTATGAGCTTTAATTTTAACTTTAAATTAGAGATCTATTGTTTTGTATATGTCCTCATCATTTACAGAGTCATAAAGGAGTGGTTTAGGACTATTTTTTTCATGTAAAAAACATAAGTAAAACTTAATACGTGTATATATGTTACTAAACATCCTATTTATTGATATCAATATGTTTATAATTTACTTTTTACCACTAACACTGCTGAGTACTGCTATTAAAAATGATAGGGCTATCTGTATCCATAGTAGAACAACAGTTACTCTGCAGAACTTAAGATCAGACTCTGTTATACCATCAACACAAGCAACAGAACTAGACTTATTCAAACCAAACGCTGGTAGATCTACTTCAAGTGTTTGGGACTGAGCCTTGAAAGAGAACCTTGTTAAGTATACAAGTCCGATTACACTAAGTACAGACAATACTATCATAGTGAGAGAGATAATTCCACTTACAACTAGAGACATTTTATTTCTATACAAGAAAAGAATTTATAATAATTTTCTATCTAAGAATGTAGCGTCTAAACTTGAAGATGCGGTCTATACATGGAAGAACTTATACTAAGCAACGAGTAATTGGTTCTGGTAACTTTAGTGTAGTTTACTTAGTTTTACGTGATGATGGAGATGAGTTTGCATTTAAACAGTATATAAGGGACACTGATGATATAGAACTAAGTATATTAAGAGAAGTATCTGTTCTTAATCTTTTCAAGAATAATAAACATGGTATAGTAAACTTGGAGGACATTATAGTATCTAATGATAATACTATTGGTATCATTATGAAAATATATAAGACTGATTTACATGATGCAATAAGAAACAAGTTGATACCTAAAAAAGATAGAGTAAGAATAGCACGGCAAATTATAGAGTCTGTATGTGTTCTTCATGAAAATGGAGTTATACATAGAGACATTAAACTGAACAACATTTTACTTGATTCTAAAAATAATGTTATAATCTCAGATTTTTCTCTTGCAAAGGTCGTATTAGGTCCATGTAGTGATGGAACACATACTGGAACTATAGGAACTGTTACTTATCGTGCCCCAGAAGTTGTTAGCAATCAATTGTATAGTTTTCCATCGGATGTTTGGTCTATTGGTGTAGTTTTATATGAACTTTTTACTAATAAAATTTTAGTATTAGATAGTGATGAAACAACTTTTGATTTCTTATCTAACAAAGTCAAGTTATTTAATAATAACTATATTGGTAAGCTTGTTCATGGATTACTACGTGTTAATCCATATGAGAGATGGACACTGAGACAATCATTAGAAAGTTCTATGTTTAATATTGTTGATTTTCAAGTACCAAAGTACTTTGATATAGTGACAAGTTGTAAAGTTAGTAATGATGTAAGAATAATATGTAAGAGTATGCAAGTAAAAAAGAAAGTTACTATGATAGCTGCTCAAAGTTACGTAAATGTAACTAATTGTTCTGTAGATAATGCAGTAGAGCTTGCATGCAAGTTTTACGAGAAAGAACTCTATAACTATATAAACAATAGCTATCCACAAGAAGAACTAGAGATTTTTATTAAAATGAACTATAACTTGTATATACTTAGTCTAAAATAATAATACTAATAACAAATAAATGAATTATTCAGAAAGTACCAAAGAACTAGTTCCATTTTTCAGGCAGCTTGCTAATGATATAGAAACATTACACCTAAGTCCTGATAAAATGATGTTAGCTGGACAAATGTATATGATGTGGAAATTTCATACTTCTCCTAGTAAAGATGATATATCAGATACAGATGCGCAATTATATCTAATTACAGGTTGGTATATACACCAACATATAGAAGAACTAAAAAGCAAGAATATGACACCTGAGCTAGTAAGAGGGGAAGACTAAGAAAGATTATTTTAATACTATGGTAGTATTAAAAATTATAAGTTATTATTCTATACTAATTTATGGAATAAGTTCTGGGCTAATTTCTGGATCTTTTTTACTATTTATATTCTTAAAAATCTCATCAAATATCTTAACGTTATGATAATAGTCAAAATCATGCTTTACAGTGAACCTAATAATCTTTCTCATACCTGATTGTGTTAATGTTGACGCTAACTTATTAGTACAGCATATATATTGGTTCTCATCACTTAAATACCATGATTTTACTGGGATAATAAAACATTGTCTCATTTTATCTGTTACTTATAACAATTAATAAAATTTTCATTTTCATTTTTACACTGGAACAATCGTAGTTACTTGTCTAGCACCACAACCTCTACATAGTTTACTACTTAATATATCAACAGATCTTTCTACAGATCGCTGTTCCCAAGTTGGTGGAACTCTTATATCAAAAGAACCTGGTATTGTTTTCTCATACAAAGCCCATCCTACTAGATAACTTCCCATCAACAAACAGTTTTCTGTTCTTGGAAAGTTTTGAAATAATGCATCACCCATACTTTGTATTACAACATTATCAACACTCTCGCAATAGTCAAAGTATGCATTAGGATTACCTAATGATTTTTCTTGTTCTAATTTATCTCTTAAACATTTAGATGTAAAATACTTTATACCCATCATATATTGTCTAACATTTTCAGATGCTACTCTCATCCTATACATCTCATATGACTTTCTCTTTGTAGTTAAGTTTTGAGACCATTCAGCACATAAATAGTTCATTACTACTTCTGGAAGTAGTCGATCAAAACCAAAGGTAAATAATTGTTTAGTTTCGTTTGTTGAAGTTTTATATGTTACAACTGATACTCCAGACCTAAAATAGTTATCGAATAAACGAATCCAATATCTAATGTACTTAACCTTCTGTTCAATTGGCATACTATCAGGAGGTAGTTCAAAGTCAATAACTTTACCATCTCTAATAAGTTGAATAACACTTGTTGGTGTTGCGTTAGGTACACCATATGTACCAGCAGGAATTGGTACTAAACCTTCTAAACCAACAATCGTTTTACATATCTTGGTTACAGCATCTTCGACAAAGTTATAAAATCTATTTGCTCCAGTTCTTTCAGTTGAATTATAGCATAAGTTAAGAGTTCCTCCTCTAACTTTACATGTTGCAGAACTACAGTTATTATTATACCTACGTGCTTTATCAGATACAAGATCCGCATTTACAAACTGGTTAGTTCCTACATCATTAATAGTGAGATCAAGTTTCTTAAGAGCAGGCATATAGCTACTTGTATTTAAAGTTTTCATATAAGCTCTCTTAAAACTCTCATAAAAGTCATTAACATAACTTCGTCTAGCTCTATCTCCATAAACACCTATTTTAAGATAGACAATAGTTCCTGTTCTAACATTTCTACCAGCTGGTGGACTTTGATTATCAGGAGGAACCTTATTATTGAGATCATAGTTGTCGACTTGAACATTACCATTCAAACGTGGTATTAGATTTTGTGCAGTTAATATAATAGATGCTTCTGCCCATGTTTTTCCAATAACACTTGGTATTGTAACTGTTCTACGTTCATTGTATCTAAGACTGATAGAACTTCCTGTTATAACTGTAGCTCCTCCAACCGGATTTTGATAAGTTACTTTACCAAGATTAGGATCAGTATAGTTAACAGGATACTCTTCTTTTGTATATATTAAACCAAGATTTGTAAGTGTATTTATAGCATCTTGAATTTGCATTCCAATTAAGTTAGGAACAGTTACATTTGGTGATTGTAACATACCTCCACCTCCTCCACCTCCTCCACCTCCTCCACCTATAACATCAACTAAGTTAGGTGGAATTTTAACATTTGGAGGAAAATTTGGTGGTAAATAAGGAGGAATTCCAATATTTGGAGGAAGAGGTAATCTTCCATCACCTGCTTCTCCATCACCACCTATAATATCAATAAGATTAGATGGTATGTCAATAGTTGGAGGCCATTTTGGAATCCAAATTGGTGGTAAAAGTGCTCCACCTCCACCAGCACCTCCAGCGCCGGCACCTACACCTCCACCACCAGCTCCAGCGCCGGCACCTACACCTCCACCACCAGCGCCAGCGCCAGCGCCAGCACCACCACCACCACCAGCGCCAGCACCTACACCACCACCACCAGCGCCAGCGCCAGCGCCAGCACCAGCGCCAGCACCTACACCACCTACACCTGGAATACCTTGATCTCCTGGAATACCTTGATCTCCTGGAATACCTTGATCTCCTGGAATACCTGGAGGTCCCTGAGGTCCTGGTTGTCCAGGGAATCCTTGCTGTCCGTCTTGACCATCCTGTCCATCTTGACCATCTTGACCATCTTGTCCGTCTTGGCCATCTTGTCCGTCTTGTCCATCTTGACCTTCCTGACCTGATTCTGGAGGTTGTTCTATGTTAGAATCATCTTCTAGTAAAGGTTGATCTTCTTGTTCTTCAGGAATGTTTATATAACAACTCTGTTTCTTTTTCTTGCATAAAATTATGGTAATAATTAAAAGTAATAAAAGAACAATAATTAATAGTATCAGCAATAACTTCTTATTTTTTTGAAGGAATTCACTTAATTTGTTTGGTTGTTTCATTTTAATAATACTCATGATGATTTTATTTTACATATAAAATAAATTTGAATTTTCTTGGTTGTAGAGTACTATTATCAAAGAAAGTATGCACATTAGATTAAAAAATTTTCGCTGTTATACAGACAGTAGTTTTGACTTTGGCGAAGAAGGTTTAGTCTTGGTATCTGGACCGAGTGGACAAGGTAAAAGTTCTATACTATCTGGTATATACTTTGCATTATATGGTGTTGGAACTAAAGTAACTGCATATGGTAAAACTTCATGCTCTGTTGAATTAGAGTTTGATGGTATGAAAGTAGTTAGAACAAAGAAACCTAACCGTCTAGTTGTAAATGATGTATACGAGGATGAAGTTGCTCAAGAACTAATTAATAAAAAGTTTGGAGATACTTTTAATGTAACAGGATATGTTGCTCAGAATGCTTTGAACTCATTTATTGTTATGTCTCCAATTGACAAGTTAGCTTTTCTTGAAAAGTTTGTTTTTCGTGATGTTGACTTGGGACAGATCAAGAAACGCTGTAAAGCACATATAACAAAACATCATGATGAATTGTTAGGTATAGTATCTCAACTAGACATGGCGAAACATGTTTTAGACGAGTTAAAAATCCCAAATGAAGTTAAGTTTCCTATAAAGTGTAAACAGTCTCAGAGAGATATAGTTATTAAGAATGAAAGTATAAGACTAAAAAAGTCTCGTAGGATTCTTAGTACGTCAGAAGAATCTTTACAGAACATACTAAATGAGTTAAATGATCTGAAAGTACTAGATGCTACATTAAATAGTAGATCAGATACATATAAAGACACTCAATTATCGTTGATTGACGTAGAAGAACAGATAGCTAATAATTTATATGAAGGTGATGATATACTTTCACAGAAAGAGATTATGTTACGTAAGATAGTAGCAGACAGAGAAGTGTTAGCTTTAAAACTTCAGTTTGAGACTTTATCGTTACAGTTATCAGAAATGAAGGATAATGAGTCTGAAGATATTAGAAAAGAGATAGCTGAAATAAATGAAAAACTTTGGAAGGAATATAGTAAAGATGACATAAAGGTAACTATTTCTGATATGGTGCAGTGTGTTTCGGATCTAGAACACATAGAATCTCTGGATAAAGATCTTATAGAATGTACTGTTGATAAAGATGAATATCAGAGAAATATTAATGAGAAAGAACAGATAAATCTAAAGTTAGAAGCTAACTATCGTCTCCAAGACAAGATTAAAATGCAGAAAGAGGTTTATTCTTGTCCTTCTTGTTCATCTAAGCTAAAAATAGATAATAGCAAGCTTATTATTTTTAGTGATTATAATGATAGCTGTTGTGAGGATAGTTTACAGAAAGTATTAGATGATATAAAAATGTTGAAACAACAATCATCTAAACTTCAAACTATTATTTCTGATCAGAAATTTAAGATATCAAGAGTTGATAATATTGTTGAACAAATTGATAGACTTAAGTCCTCATATGACGAACTTCCAGAGTTAGATGATGTTAAAGGTGATGTAGAGTACTTACGTGAGTATCAGTCTTCTAATACAGCTCTAGAGAAGAAGTTAAAGGTACTAGAGAAGTCTCTTGAAGATGAGAAATTTTCACAGTCATACACTACTTTTAAGAGTAATGTTGTTAAGTTAGAGAAAAAACTTTTAGAACTTCAACAGGATACTATCGAGGTAGAAGAAGTTACAACTGAATATAACGAAGAAGAGTTACGTAATATCATCTTAACGCAGAAAAGTTATAAGAGTAACTATGATAACTTGGTAAAAAGAAAGTTTGTATTGGAAGAAGAGATGGCTAGATCTAATAAGATCATAGATAGTTCAAAAAATGTGTTTATTAAAAAATATGGAGAAATACGTTCAGTTGAAGTACTGCAAAAAATAGTTGTGGAAGAAGAAGAGAGGATTGTAGAACTCAAACGTGATATAGAGGCTCATGAAAGTAATCTTAAGAAAATAGAGGAATGGAAACTATATCAAGAAGAACTTAAAAAGTACCAAGAGTGGGAAGAAAAGGTGCAAAGTTTAACAGAACAGGAAAAGCTTGTTAGAAGTGAGTATGCAGCTGGAATGAAGTTAAAAGATAAGATCTTGGAGGCGGAAAGTATTGCTATTACTAATATTATAGAGAGTATAAATACTCATGCTCGTGTATATTTAGATGCATTTTTCTCTGAAAATCCTATATCTGTACAGCTTCAGCCATTCAAGGAAACAAAGAAGACTACAAAACCTGTGATTAATATAGAGATAGAGTATAAGGGTATGGAAGCTGATATAAGTATGTTAAGCGGTGGTGAACTATCCAGAGTTATACTAGCATATACTCTTGCACTTGCAGAGATGTTTAACTCTCCATTATTACTATTGGATGAGTGTACAGCTAGTCTTGATCAAGATATGGCTAGTACTGTATTTGAAGTCATAAGAGAGAACTTTAATGGAAAACTAGTTATTATTATTGCTCATCAAGTAGTAACTGGTACTTTTGATAAAAGTATTTGTTTATCATCTTCTAGTGATATAGTTATCTAACTAAACTAGTAATTAAACTAGTAATTAAACAAGTTTAAAATTATATATTTTTATATATAAATTAGAATGGATCAAAGTGTTTTTGATGAACTTATACATTTTGTATTACAGTCAGTAACATCTCAAGAATATTTAAATTATCTAGGAATACCTAGATATGATGTAGTTCAAAATGTTAAAATGTTTGATGATCACGTAAAAAATAAGAATATGCGTGAAATGCCAGTTGGAATATATCCAATGCCATATCCAGACGCTTCATCTGTACACTACTTTGCTATTAGACAGGAACCTAATGGTCAGAAATTGATTGGAAATGGTTATCCATATGATGATAAAGATAATTTAGGACCTAACTCACGTCCTATGGATGCGCAACCAAATCATAGTCATGGTTTATGTCAAACTTTCGCACTCATGTTTTACCTTAACCAAGAAAGTAGACTTGTTAAAGGAAGAGGAGATATAAAACAATACTACCAAAATGTACGTATAGGTCTACAGTTTTTACTAGACTTTATAAATGGAGATCTAGGTAATAGAGATTGGGAGTGGACTGGTAAATCTCTTAAAGAAAATATGGAAAAACAATCTGATCATGATTCAGACTATAAAAGAGACTTAGAAGAAGCTATTAAAATTATGCGTGAGACACCTCGTGGAAAGATTAAGTTATCACGTATAATACAAACTATTCTTCTATCACCTACTTATGAGAATAATCTAAAAATATGGTTTGTCCCTTATTCAAAATTAGCAGAACTAAGTAACGAAGGTTGGCTTTATCTTACTGCTGCTCAGAAACGAGGTATACGTAGAGAAGGTTATGATGTACATGATAGTAGTATGGAACTAGATTAACAAGTTTTAATCATATTTTTATAGTTATATTTATTCTATATAACTAATAAATGAGTTGTGTTAATGCTGTAGCTATTTTTGATCAAGATAATGTAAAAGGAACTATTAGATTTCATCAATGTGCAGGAAGTGCTGGATCGAATGTATATATTGACTTGTATAGTTTAGTACCTAATAAGACAAGAGCTATCCATATACATGAGTATGGCGATGAAAGAGAAGGTTGTATATCTTTAGGATCTCACTGGAATCCATTAGATAAAACACATGGAACTATAGAAGTTAAAAATATGCCTAGACACTCTGGTGACTTAATCAACAATATTTCACCAAATAGTAAAGGTAAATATAGTTATAAGTATTATGATCCATTAGTTAACCTAATGGGTAATGTGAATGATAGTATAATTGGTAGAAGTGTTGTAATCCATGATGGTACGGATGACTTGGGTCTTGGTGGGAATCCTGAAAGTTTAAAAACAGGAAATGCTGGTTCTCGAATTGCTTGTGCTATAATAGCTAGAGCAAAAGATGGAAAAGTACTATAAATATTTTAATACACTTTGTATTAAAAGTTGTTTGTTGTTTATTGTTTCTTACTTCTTACTTCTTACTTCTTACTTCTTGCTAACATAATACATAAGACAATAATAATAACTACAAGTGCTATTACTACACCAGTAAGTATTTTCTGTTGCTTAGTCATTTTATCAAGTAAAACATTAGCTTCTTTTATAGCATCAGACTCTTCTGTATCTTCTTCATCATCAGTTGGTTCGGAAGGCATGCAACACTTACTAACACATGTAGGAGGAGCGCATGTAAATCCACCAGCAATCATTAACTGACCACAGTCACTATCAGGGTTTGGAGTGCAATCTGTGCATCCTGAACATCCATCAGAACATTGAGCCCATCCAGGTATTTTAGCAGTTCCATTTGTAGGAGCACAGTCTGTTGGCATTGTAAATATATCCGACATTTTTACTATTATTACATATAATTTAATTTTATATCAATTTAACACATATATTAACCTTTGACAATACGATAGTTGATGTAACCATCAGAACGTATAATACGAATAACATCTCCTTTTTGATAATCATAAAAACGTGATATAGGTTTATCTAGACGTAAAGTACCAAACTTTGTACCAAACTCGTTCCTAAACTTTGTAGCCTCATCATCCGGTAGCCGTTCAAAAATAGGTTGTAGACGATGTTTAGTAATATTTATCTGAAGATCTTGCTCACAAAAAAGCTCGAATCTTCTTTCAACTGATCTCTCTAGTGTTGCCTTTGTCGCTGGAGTAACATCATCTTGGTATACTATTAAAGCGTGGTAGACTCCCATCTCATTCATCATACTCACTGCGTCTTTCATACCTTTAGTATCAAATTTTGGAGCATCATGAAATAGTACTACCATATGGTTACCATCTGGTTTCAGAGCAATTATATGGTTTTCATCATCCTCAATAAGTGTATATTCTCTCTGATGGATCATCTCCAAGCAAGTTTTATGAGCCTTATCACGTGAAGACATTTATTTTCTGTATAAAAGTTAGTTTAAAAAATCAAATGAAAAATATCTTTAAATACTACTAAATGACACAAAAAGTATATTCAAAGTCGGTTAAGAAGTCTCGTAAGTCTCCGTCTAAAAAGAGTAGAAAGCCATGCAAGCCTGGAAAGTCTCGTAATAGAGTAACAGGATATTGCCGTAAAACTCCTAGTAAAACATCTAAGAGTAGAAAGCCATGCAAGTCTGGTAAGTCTCGTAGCAGAGTTACTGGATACTGCCGTACGCCTCCTTCCAAGAAGTCTAGAGCGTCTAGAGCGTCCAGGAAGTCTGCTTCTCGTAAGTCTCCTTCCAAGAAGTCTAGAGCGTCTAAGAAGTCTGCTTCTAAGAAATCTAAGGCTTCCAAGAAATCTGCTTCTCGTAAGTCTGCCTCTCGTAAGTCTACTTCCAAGAAGTCTAGAGCGTCTAAGAAGTCTGCTTCTCGTAAGTCTCCTTCCAAGAAGTCTAGAGCGTCTAAGAAGTCTGTTTCTAAGAAATCTATGGCGTCTATGAAGTCTAGAGCGTCTAGGAAGTCTGCTTCTAAGAAGTCTCCTTCTCGTAAGTCTCCTTCAAAGAAGTCTAGAGCGTCTAAGAAGTCTCCTTCTCGTAAGTCTCCTTCAAAGAAGTCTAGAGCGTCTATGAAGTCTGCTTCTCGTAAGTCTCCTTCCAAGAAGTCTAGAGCGTCTATGAAGTCTGCTTCTCGTAAGTCTCCTTCCAAGAAGTCTAGAGCGTCCAGGAAGTCTGTTTCTCGTGTAGTTAAATCTCCTAGTAAACTCTCTAGTAAACTCTCTAGTAAACTCTCTAGTAAACTCTCTAGTCCTAAGAAGATAACAAAGAGTCGTGAGAATAAGTATAAAAATCGTCCATCTCCTCCGTATCCTGCAAATGAGAATTGTGGTAAAATAATGGAAGGAAATGATGGTAAAATGTATATATCGAAGCCAAATAAGAATGGAGTTTGCTCTTGGAAATTGATCTAAATAGTTTTATAACTTTTAGTTATAAAAATTAGTATTATAGGAATTTACCTTCTGTACGAATATTTGTCGAAACCGTAGTTCATTCCAGCGGAGTATCCCTCCGTGATACCAGCATCGTGGTACTTTCTGAACGAGTAACCCTCGAATCCATTCTGCATGGCCTGTTCCTGGCGCATTTGCTGAGCCTCCTGAGACATAGCCTCACGGTAAGGAGTTGTTCCACACGAGGGGATGACGTTGGCACCAAAATCGAGTCCAAAGTTTCCAGTAACCTGCGGAATCTGACCAATAGCATCTGTGCGTAACTTGGAGTTCTGGTATCCCATTGTATTACCATAGATGTTACCATTGATACCATTCGAGGAGAGAGTAATGTACTCCATGTACTGAGGTCTAGAAACGTTATTCTCAACAATTACACGATCAGACGCACTGTTGCATCCAGCATTCTTGGTGTAAAACGAATCTGGGCAGACACTTCTTCCAGCAGTGTCTACTCCGTTCCAAATAGGGCATACCATGTTATTTGGGTTTAGAAATCTATCAGACTCGACCTTATTGGCCCATCCTGTTTCAACTTTGCATGTACGTATAGCAGCTTCAAGAGATAGAGACATATTTTATTATGTTACAAGACAAAAAATAATAAAAAAATGAATGAAAAGAATTAAATAACGTGAAAACGGTATACTTACCACTTTTGCTTAAAGATATATTACATATAATTAAAATGGTTGAAATTGATAGGTATATAGATCCTGATAATAGTTCAGAAATTATTGATAGGATAAAAACTCTTCCTAATATAGGAGAGATTAAGAAGTTTATTGATGAAACTTTCCCTAGTTGGATTGTTACAGTTATGGATAAATATTCTAATGATTATCCACATTTTTCTGTAAACTGGGTTAAGGTGTGTGATGCAATGAAAGTAATTCCAGCTCAGATTATCTTAGTTGAAGATATTAAGTTTGATGACTCACATAAAGTGATTAAAATATTTGCAGAAGTGCTAACACGTGCTGGTTTTGTTGTTAGAAATGTTATTGACTTCACTAGTTGTGCAAATTGCAAGAGAGCGATTCCAGCAAAGCATATGTGGGCTGCTTTAAAAGAAAAAGGAATAGATGTTCCAATAAGTTGGAGTACTACTTGTACTAACTGTACGTAACCTATTACTCTTTAACCAAAAAGTGTTGATAAGTCATCAACAACTACTACATTAAACTCTTGAATGATGTCATCTAAATAACTCCTATTAGATAACATAGGTATTTGATATAAGTACAGTTTATATTTTTCAAAGTTTGTAGTATATATGGTATTCTTTTCCATGTATACAACACAATCTCTATCTATTAAGTATATTATACGATACTCGCTAAGAGCTATTCTGTACTTAGAATGTTGAGTTTCATCAAAGTCTTTTAATCCTAACTTACATTCAAATATAGTTTTTGTTGATATACATATAAAATCAAAAATACAGTTACCATATTTATATTGAGAACCTAACTGTTCTCCATATGCATTCTTTAGTATCTGTTCCCACCATAATTCTTGTTCACGAGACCTAGCTTTAGCGATCTTGAAAGAACAAGCTCCTTTATATTCTATTCCTCCTTCTTTCTTGATTTTTTCAATTATGTATGTAATGTTAGGAAGATCATAAGCATTTAAGAAGTCTTTGAAGTCCTGTCTTTGTATTCCACATTCTTTCTCAAACCTATTAAGCCAGTTTGTTGGTGCTTTGATGTCATATGGATTCTCATCTTCATTTTCTAAACGTTGAAATATTTTGTCTTTGATTTCTGCTATGATTTTCAAGTAGTACTCGTAACATGTTAAATCAACTGTACTTAACTGTATTTCTAGTTCTTCAGGTGTTTTGAGATTAAAATAAGTATAAATTTCCATAAAGTCTGATGAAGGGTCATCGGTTGTATCTGGTTTTATAAAGTAGTCACGTGGATTGTAGTCTTTTACACGGTTATATAACCATTCGTAGCTTGTTTGAAACCAGTCTTGTTCTAGTAGCCACATACAATAGTTTCTATCTCTTAGAACTTGTGTGATTGTTGACCCTTTATATTTTCCAAATGTTATTGTTTCATTTGTAAGCATTTTATAGAATCTTACAAAGGTTTAAACCCATCTAATATGTTATATTTATAGATTATAATGACATGGTTTTGTATGGAGTAGAGTTAAAACTTCTTGTACTTACTCTATCATGAACTTGGACATTTCGTGTTGGTTTCATAACAATAAAAAGACCAGGTTCTACTGTAACAGGTGTAGGAGCAATTATCGTACGGCGAATATCAGCACCTAAAGATCCTATTAATGAATATGCAGAATTTGTGTTTGTAGTACCAGAAGTATACTCTCTCTTTGTAGTGGATGGATATTGAGGATACATTTTTATATAAGAGAGGATTTTTAAAATTAATATGGAGCATTTTTGTATGACCATGGGCTTAAGTATGGATCATTAAAAGTAGAGCATTGAGGAGCAGGCCATCTTTTTTGAATTTGTGTGTCAAATGGTTGACGAAAGTTGATGATCGGTTCATATGTTTCTACCGGATCTTGTCTTCTATGACAACTTGCACATGATGGAAGCTGCGTATTAGATAGTTTGGCATATGTATTGTATCTTTCTAACATATACATATCATACATAGTTCTCTGTGACGACATTTAATTAATATAGAGATAAAGTTAAAAATATAAAATAAACTAATAATTAAAATGACATCTAGATTAAGTAGACTAAGCGGTCTTAATAAAATTAGCGTTGTTCCATATGAGGAAGTAACATATGAACTAGGTTTGTCTAATGTACAATATTTTAGTGATGTTAGGTTACAAGAGTATATATCAAGTATACCACAACATCCAAACGTATTAAATCCATATAATTGTATATTAGTTTCACAGCAAGCAACTTCTGCGTTCTATAAGGTGTCTAAACAAGGTATGACACTATACGACTTTGTACAAAGTAAAAAACTTAAACAAAAGACTATTGCAGATATAATCTTACAGATAATTGATGGATATAACTTTCTAATAAAGAATCGTCTAATCTTATCAGAATGTAGTATTAATCCAAAGTATATTTGGGTAGAGTATAATAAACATGGAAAATTAGGTGTTTATATATTTAATACACTAGAACATCTATCAACAAACAACTTTGGAACTGTTGCATATGATAAAAAATACTGGTCTCCTGAGTTAACAAATAGATATAGTAATTATTTGAGTATGTCTACTGATATTAAAACAGTAAATACTCCTAAGATGAGAAGAACAAATACATGTGTATCTAACATATCTTGTGTATATTCTATTGGTTTAATAATATACTTTATAACTTCAAGACAAGAGCCTCTAACTATTAACATAAATAGACCAATATTAACTAGTATAGTTAATGAAGACTTTCATGACTGTATCTTTTTGTCTACAGAAGAAAGAGTAGATGATCGTATTAGTATAGATGAGCTAAAGTCTAGGGTCTTGGTTATCTCATTAGATATTGATCTTGATGGAAAGTGTTGCAGTATATCCTAAATAAATTTGAAATTTTAAAGGTTTTCTGTTATATTTAAGAGAGAGTTATTATGACAACTATTGCAACTACTACTATATATTTAGGCTCGAGAGGTGCTGATTTTAAACTTTTGATTACCAGCCTTCTGAGGAGAGGTAATCTAAAGCCTAAATATATCGATCTATTAACAGACAGTAAGTCTATGAAGGCGTATGGACAGGCATTTACTGCTACTACAGCTGACAAAGTACACAATTATGAGAGGTTTGAACAGCTTGGTGACGTTACAGCTAACAAGTTTATCATAAACTATGCTTATAGAAGGTTCCCACAGCTTGACTGTACAGACGGTGTCAAGGTTATTGCTAGACTTAGGATCAACTATGGATCTAAGAACTTCTTTGGTCCTCTTGGTGAAAAACTTGGTTTTTGGCCTTATATCTCTGCAGCTGAAGATGGAGCAGAGAGAAATACATATTATAGAACTAGAAATAAGAAAGATCTTCTTGAAGATTGTGTTGAGTCTTTTATAGGATGTACAGAATATCTACTAGATCAAGCATTTAGGCCCGGTGTTGGTTATGGAATAGTTTATGACATACTTTCTAGTATATTTGACGAGATTTCAATGTCATTACGTTATGAGGATCTATATGATGCAAAGACTCGTCTAAAAGAGACATTTGATAACTTTAAGGGTCTTGGAGGTTGGGTGTTTATAGATAGTCGTGATGAAGTCACTGAAGGTTATAGTATGGCTAAGTCAACATTGTATCAGATGCCTGTTGGTACTTTACAGCAGCCAGCTAAAAAGGGATTTGGAGCTGATACTATACTTGTTCCTCAGCAAGGATGGGTTGCTATTGGTTCAGGAGTAGCTCCGAAGAAGAGCGATGCACAGCAGGTTGCAGCTGAACAAGCTATCATCACATTAAAACGTATGGGTTTTTATAAGGAACCTCCACTAGAGTATTCTAGGTTTTGTGAAGAGTAATGAGAATATTATGAATATATAACACATAAGTGTTATATAATCTTTACTTTTTGTATGCTGCTTCATAAAACTTAACAATATAGTTATTAGTAACTACATTGATGCTATTATCTAAAAAGTACTTTGAGAATGGATATATCCAATCCATAGCAGATTTAGAAATATCAGCAAACTTCTTTCTATTTTTAACTGGATCTTTACATATACTTAGTAATAGTTTATAATCATTTACTGTTCCAACTGGTAATTTCTCTACTGGTAGTTTCTCTACTGGTAGTTTTTGTGTTGGTAGTTTAGTTTGTGGTTTTGGTTTAGTAACTTTACTAACTTTACTAACTTTTTTGTCTTTCTTTTCTTGTTTCTTTTCTTCTTGTAAGCTTACGCTGACTGCTGTTCCTTCGTCTAAAGAGTCTAGAGTTTTATCTGTTAAAAGTGCTGTTTTCCAATTCCATTCTGAGTCTGTTGTGTCTACAGCCCATTGAAACTTACGTAGAAGCGCAGATGTATATATTGCAGATAAATCTACTTTTTGTTTCTTAGACCAACTAACAATAAGTCTTGGATCTATATAGTTTGTTAATGAAGTATTAATAGCAACAGCCATCACATCTGTTTTTGATTCAATTTTAGTTTTTAGCTTTTCTATACGATTTTCAAGAGATGTAGTTGACTTCTTCTCCTTTTTGAGAGCTTTTAGTTCTTTCTCTAGTTCTTTTAACTCATCCTTGAACTTTTTAACAGAATCTTGAGCCTTTTTAGATACATTACGAGTATGGTTTAGTACATCAGCTACTTTTGCGTTTGCTTTATTGAATAAAACTTTACTTTGAGCTTTAGTAGACTTTGCTGGTATTTTTACAGTTTTTAATGCATCAAACATGATTACGCTAGCAAGTCTTGTTCTAAAAACTTTAGCAGAAAATGACTTATCGAACTCTTTTAGGTATGTGTTAATACTTGTAGACGATATAGAATCAAAAATTTGGTCAGACTTTTTCTTATTAGCAACTAATTTTAGAAAGTTGTTGTATATCAAAGTTGGTACTTCTAAGTCTTTGTAGAATCTAATACTATCTTTTCCAAGAAAGTCAAAGATTACATGATTTTTGTTATCAAGGTTAACATTATCAACACGTAAAGTGGTAGCTCCTACAGTATCTGCTTCGTTTTCATCTTTTTCATTACCTACACGAACTCCAAAATGGTCAATAAGGTAAAGAACAGTACCAAGTTGCATTTCAATCAAATTTTTAGATGATGCATCTTTCATATACTTTTCTCTTATAGAATCTATGTGAAGTTCCATCTTTCTAGCTTTATCATACTTAGCCAAGTCAGATTCACCTTTAAAACGCCCTTCTGCACTAAAAAGTATATACTTTGTATCACCTGTGATACTATCATTCCATTTAGATAACCATACAGCATTCTTATCATGTACAATAGCACCCCAAGAATGGCCATCTGGTGGCTCTGGAACTGGATCAGATTCTCCGATGTTTATGGTAACATCTTCTGGATATATTTGTTTTTTTATTTTTCCTCTATTTGGATTATCACCACGTCCTATAAAGATAGTTTGTGGTTCTATAGTAAAGTTACCTATTTTCTCCTTTTTACCATCTAGAGTTGCATATCCATACTCACGTTTTTTCTCTTCAGTCTTAATCTTCTTCATTTTCTTTTCATAGTCATCAAGAGCTGTTTTACTAGCTTCTATCTTTGCTATTAAATCTGACCATCCAATTTTGGAGAAGTCTTTGAATACTTTTTTATTACCATATGTTAGATACGTTTTGAAATCATTCCAGTAGTTTGTATTAAATGTTTTATCTTCGGTCCATAAGTCAACTACATTTCCAGAGTTTTCTGATATCTTACGTTTAGCATAAAAGCTAGCTACTTTTTCTTCTGATTTGGTAAGAGGATATTTTTTACCTTCATATATAAGAGAAGCTCCAAGAGACTGATAAGGTTCTAAAATATCAACAAAGTATGGACCATTGTGTGATAACGAACTCCATTTTTTTGATGTTTTTGGTATGTTATCCCACCACTGGACAACTTCTACATTAAACTCATATGGTTTAGTTAAGTAGACTGTATCAGTAAACTTTAGATCAGATGGTTTAATTGTGCTGTTTATTTCTTCAATTCGTTCAATGTTCTTTTTGCCTTTACTTGTCATTAGTATACAAACGTTATTATCTGATTTTGTATGTATTACAACAAATGGAGGAGTTTCATCTTTAGTAAATTGATTTTTCTTCTTACCTACATATAATTTCTGTATAAAATATTTTAACTTATCAACATCTATCTCTTCGTTAGACGAATTCTGGATGTCAAAACAATACTGCTTCGAAGTCATCTTTAGCTATAGTTATATATTTTTTATGTTAAAAAATAGAAATCATTCTAGATTAAAATAATACAACTTTATTGTATTATTTTACTTACAACTTGTACAACACATACTATTTACTTTCTAACAGCTTGATTTTCCCTATTACCTCTATAGCCTTGATTATTACCTTTATTGTCACGATTACCTCTATATCCTTCATTATTACCTTGATTGTTACCTTGATTGTTACGATTTCCTTTATATCCTTGACTATTACTTACATTACCTTCATTATTACCTTGATTGTTATTACGATTACCTCTATATCCTTGACTGTTAGTTACATTACCTTCATTATTACCTTGATTATTGCCTTTATGATTACCTTGATTGTTATTTTGATTATTACGATTACCTCTATATCCTTGACTATTGCTTACATTACCTTCATTATTATTTTGGTTGTTACGATTACCTCTATATCCTTGACTACTACTTGTATTACCTTCATGACTTGTTTGGTTATTGCCTTGGTTATTGCCTTGATTATTGTTTTGGTTGTTACGATTACCTCTATATCCTTGATTATTACTTGCACTATTTTGACTATCTTTAGAACTATGAAATCTTCTGTTATTTACAGATGTTTTATCACTATCAGTGTTATTTCTGTTATTATATCTACGGTTGTTATTTATGTTGTTATTTTCCATAGCAACACTTGATTCTTCTTTAACAGGAGTAATTTCAGAAACTACTTCAGGAACATTATCATTTTTCTTAACAAAGTCAAACAAACTAAAACCTGCATTTTTCTGTTTTCTCTTCTCTGTAGACACTAGCTTCCTAATACTAGAAGTATCTTCTTTTATCCATACATTATAATCAGTAGAAGTCCACTCATGTGTTAATAGTACACCCTTTTTATTCTCAAACATACATATTGATTGATTCTCCTCAGCTGGTTTCTCTCCATAGCAAAATACACCTCTCCAAATGTAACCCTTATTATTAGGCATATTTTTTAGCTTTTTACTCATATACTCTGGTACACTACCACACACATTAAGAAAGTAGTTATAAGACCTATCCATATCTTTTTGGTCATATTTATGTTGTCTATCAGAGTGACGACTTGTATCATAATACACTTTAGACTTCTCCTCTAACACTTTCTGTTCCTCTTTTTCAACTATTTTCTTCCTTTTGGTTTCAACAGACTTAGCCTTTATGTCTATCGCAGTCTGTTTATATTCAGTGTTTATCTCATCATCACACAGTCCAAGCCCAACATCATTATACCTTTGCTCAAGTTTCTCTATAGTAACTAGCCTTTCTTCATTCTTCAACGTTAACTTGTCAATCTGAGCAGTAGTGTAGTCGGTGCAGTTAGTTTGCTTATAGAGTCTGTCAATAGTTGCTTGATCAGTCTCAATATACTTTTTTAGCAACTTAATCTCCTCTGATATAGATTGCTTTTCTAATATTCGTTTGCGTTCCATTCTTGTTATAAGTTCACTAATAGTTAAATATTTGTCTTTAGTTTTCAATTTTATTTATAAGAAAATCTTTATATCTAGCACTCCAATATGATCATCTGTGTTAATATCTTCACAAATTACATCAAATCTTTCCGTACCATCTATTCCTATGGGAATTCCAATGTCAGGAACTCCGGTAGGGCGTCTTTCTCGACGTAACTTTGATATATACGGAGGAAATGGAACATTAATAATATGTACATTATGGCATGGATAAGTATAACCATACTTATTAGTTATATATTTAGAAACTAGCCTCTTTGGAAGTCCTTCATTCAGTGTTCTTAGTAAATCATCATGAAGAGTACTGTGTGTTTTATAACCATTCATTAACATAAAGCGATCTAGACTTACACCATAAATACTATCAACATTATCTCCATTCTTAGTATCAATATACATATTATTTATAACTCCAACTGGTTTATCACTATTGTCAACCCAATAATAAGTTCTTAACTTTGCAAGTATAGTACCATTATAACCATACAAAGGATGATATACATCTTCATACATTCTATCAAACACTATCTTCTTTTCTGGATATCCAACATAAGACAACACTTCATCTGCTAGTAGCATCATCTCTGAGTTCTGAAACATGTCAACAACCATAAAAACGAACTCATGACTTTCCAAATCATTTATCTGAGTTTTTAACACATAATCTGTATAACCCTCAAGCTTCATCCTATTTAAACATAATTTAACCTCTGTTCTCAGATTCTTGTTAATTTGAGGTGGTATTATCTCAATAAACTTATCAGGACTTTTAACAACATCATCGTTCTGAAAAAATGTATTAAGCTTACCAATACTCTCATATCCAATCTCTCTATAAGAGACACATATTTCTCTAGTAATTCCAGTCTTAATCATATTAACATAATTTTATATGATAACTACTGATAAAAATCATTTTTATCTAGTCTCATAGTATTGTGATAAATAATATTTATAGATTCATTCTGTTATATAGTAAAATGAGCTGCTTTTCAGAACTTATTTCCAGATTTTGTCCTAAAAATAAAGGCTTGTTAGTTGATACTAGTGCTAATAGTGAAAATGTAACACAATCTATACTAGAACAGACATTACAGTCTGATTCTATTGATAAAAGTGTACATAATACTAACTCTAATATACTAACACCTGTAGTTGATAATACTACACAACCTTCTGCTGAACTTGTTCCTACTAGTATCACACTAAACATTCCTGAGACTATTCCTGAGACTATTCCTGAGACTATTCCTGATACTATTTCTGACACTGTAACTGAGACTATTCCTGAGACTGTAACGGAGACTGTAACTGAGACTGTAACTGATACTATAACTGATACTATAACTGATACTATAACTGATATTGTACCTAATACTGTAACTGAACCTGTATCTGAGACTGTAACTGAACCTGTATCTGAGCCTGTAACTGAGACTATTACAGAAATAAATCCAGCCTCTATTCGTATAGTATTAGGATAAACTTAGAATAAAAATGATTTTTATGTTTACATATATTGATATTTAACAGAAATGTCTTCTATTAAAAGAAAAGGTGAATTTAAGTCACATACTAATTCTGCATTTTCACGTATACGTATACAAAATGATAACAACAGTACTCAATGTGAGCAAGATACTGAAGTTGATAGTAGTCAAGATGATAGTAGTCAAGATGATAGTTGTAAGTGTGCTATAGTATCAAGAAAAAATGCATTTGCGTATATCAAGAAGCTTTTTGGAGATTGTAATAAGTAATCGTTGTGAATAACACGTCGTGAGTAAAATATACGTTGATTTGATATTAATATATTATCAAATCATTATACAAAAATTATAGTACAGCTCGTCCAGAGAAGCTAACTAATCCAAGATTATCAGGTTCTGGATATCCATACCAGTTTGACCATAAAGTTACTACATATAGACCAGTTTGTTGACAGAAATTAGGTCTATAATTTGGAATATTACAGCTTTCGTCAAGTACACCTGGTATTACTTTATCATCATATATTGTTCCAGTATTTTTTATGTTACATGCTATAGCATGATTGTTACTCTTGGCAAACTCTAGGAATTCCAAGTCAGGTCTGAAGTATATAACTGGCATTTTAGTATTTGAAGATCCAAACATTACAACATCCCATCTTTCTATCTTATAATCAGTCATTTATTAAGATACAAGAATATTATGTAATATGATTATTTTTCACTTACTATATGATGTACATTTAATGGAACAGTTCTACCAATCCTATTAGCTCTACCAATTATTTGGTTTTGTGTACTTACTTCCATCTCATGATACAATATGATGTCAGTAGCCTCTTGTAGATTTATACCTGCTGCATTATAAGAAGAGTTTAAGAAAATAACTTGTGTATCTCCATACTTAAAACTTTCAATCGCATTAGAACGTGATTTCCACGCCCCTCTGACAGTAGTATACGTAATATCATTTAGATCTAGTATACTTCTACATATTAGTTCAAATGTAAAGTCATATGAGGAGTATATAATAAATTTTTTGGAAGGATTCGAACATATAAGATCAACTACTTTCTCTGTAGGAGTAAACTTTTTTTCCTTTGGTTGTTTTGGTTGGTCTTGTTGGTTACACGTTTCATTGTTAATATACACAAGATCTGTGTTATTAATGTTTGAACGACAAGTAGGGCAGTTATTATGGCTTTTTAACCATGTTAGTAAACATTCTCCGCAAAATACATGCTGGCAACTTGGTTCCATAACTGGTTTTTTGATTGGTTCAGTACATATTACACAGTTATCAGATAAAATTGACTCAAATCTATTGTTAAGTTCATCTATCTGTATTTTTACAATATCAATTTTTCTTGTTAATTCTTGTACTTTTTCTTCGTTAGTTGTTTGTGACTTTTCACGTTCAAGTCTAGTTATTTTTTCTAGCTTTTGTGACTTTACAAGTTCTATTATGTTATCTGATGACTTACCTCCAAGAGCGTCAATAGCTCCCTTTATATTACCAGCCGCAACCATCATAAGAATTGTATTGTTTACCATACCAGATACAGCTTTTACAATAGGTCTTATACAGTTATGATAATAATGAAATGTTTGTGGCATTTTAAATGATGCTTTGACATACTCAATGTCATTTTTTATGATTATACCTTTATATTGGTCAGAAAAATTTGTATAGTAACAATCACCAACAATTTTCTTCATAAAACTAGATCTACATGATCTATGGTATATAGCTATTGCTTCTGGAGTTGCAGTTATGAACCATATAAATCCAGCATGTGTATCCTTCATACCAGTAATACGTATATGGCCTGGCTCATCAAATATAAATCTTTTCCAAGCATATGTTGCAAATCTATGACATAGTGCATTATACATACCTGTTGTAACTAATATTACGTCATAATCTTCTACAACTATATTATCTACTTGATGCTTGTTATCAACTATACCAACTTTTAGATCAGTATGTATTAACTCTTGTTTCCAGTGAGATACAATAGATGGTGACATTAGAACCAATGTAGCTGGAAGTCTATCATACCTATATATTTTTCTGGTTTTTATTAGACCAGCTGCTGTAGTTGTTATAATTTCTTCTGTAAATGGTGTTTCCATATCCCATATCATTTTATCTCTAACAATAAGACCAATCATACTTAATGTTTTACCATATCCAGTATAGTCAGCATTTATTCCAAGTTTAGTTTCTCTAAAACCATCTTCATAGTCAATCATCTGTTCTCTTTCTAAAGTCTCCATTCTATGAATACTAGCAAGTTGATGTCTATATAAATTCTTACGCAAACTTTTTGGTTGTGTAACTACTGGTATATCATCCCATTCTTCTTCCATTTGTTAATTACTCATAATTAACAAACTATGTGTTTAGATAACCTAACTAGACCCCAGCAGCATGATCAATATGTGATGATTTAGTAAGTGAATCCATAAGTGTTTCTCTCCAACGTTTGGAAGCAGCATTCTTATTTACATTATTTAAGTAAAAATACCATATACTTGAATGAAGAAACTTATCTAACCAGTCTACATAAATTGCCCCTAATTGTGTTTCTTGTATTGTGTAGTATAACTGTAAATATGGTTCTAGTTGTTTTTCATACTTTATGTTACGATCGAGTAAAATTACACTGTCCAGAATCTCTACTTCATCTCCACCAATAGGTGGAAGTTTATAAAGAGATACATGAGTCGCATCAAGAACATCTTGAGAAGGTAGTTTTATTTTATACACATTATCTAACATTGCTTTATCTAACTCTATAAGTTGATCTCTATTACTATCTTCATACATTCTTAACTCTTCTATAGCATTATCTAGCTTATTACCATGTTTAAGACCACTAATTGTATTAGCATATTTCTTTAGTATAGAACTATAATATTTTGACATAATATAACTTTTTGGTTTATCACTGGCACATTTCATAGCTATTTCTATAGCATCATCAGTACCTTTTTTATCTTGTTTCAAAATATCATAATATTCCTTGTTAAATGATGAGTAACTAATAGAACGAAATACATTGCGTTGAGTTTTTACTATATTACCTCCTAAGACGCTACTATATTCACTTAATATCCAATCTAGCATCATTTTAGGTGTACGGGCAGCAGCTACAGAACCTATAACACCTTTACAGTATTCTTTTGAAAGTTTAGTTAGAGCATTATTTCCTAGTTTTATAACTTCATATGGGTCATGATTACCATAAAATTTAAGTAAGTTCATAAGTTTAGTCTTTAATCCAGGAGATGAAGCATATACTATAGAAAATGTAAGAAGTTTATACATATCATATCCAGGTACCATAATGTGAAGCATACCATATTCTGGAAAACTATAAGATCCAATAGGAACTTTGTCTGGCTTTACTGTTGATAATCCAAAATCAATTATAGTTGCTATACTATCAGGATTCTTTACACTATATAAATCATTATCAATTGGAACTTTATAACTAGCATTAGTTGTTGATGATATACTACGCACCATAACATTATAAGGATGTAGGTCTTGGTGTGTAAAAGAGATTTCCCTCTGAGCTACCTCTAAACCTATTAGAATTTGTATGAAAAGTCGCAAGTATTGTTCAAATGTTATTTTCATGCCCATAAGTAAACTACCAAGGGATGCTCCAACAATATTTTCATATATTACAAAAGTAGACTCTACTACCTTAGCATTTGCACCTGGTTCACACATATTATACTTTTTCCTACCACTTACACCTAAATAATATGGACAAACATATGCTCCTAGAGTATAAACAAATGTTGGAACTATGTATCGTAACTTGTTGACAGCTGCTATACCAATGTAATACTCACGTATAATATCAACAACATTAACATAACCATCAATTTTTTTAGGTGTTTTTATAACAACTTGTATATCATTAGATAAAATGTTAGCTAAGTATACATCACCTTCCTGACTAGATTTACTTAATACATTTATCTTAATCATCCACTTATTTACTTTGTCAGATAATATGTCTATACCAGAACGCTTTTTCACTTCAACTTCTGTTGATTTTATCAAGGTATTAAACAAACACATAAGAGCTTTCATATCTGGACCATTCAAAAAGTCTTTTTTTAACATTTTACTTACTAAGTCTACTGATACATCTGATATATCAGTACGACTATCTAACGTTTTACATATTTCAAGTGAAGAAACTTTCTTCTGTACATAATTTCTCGTGGCTAACTCCATCTGTTTTTTATATAAAAATATATAAAAATATTTTAGTGAATTGCATACTGAGGAAGAGGCTTATCAAACCTATTCTGCATATTTTGCATAACAAACTTATTTATCCTAGATTTCTCTGTCTCAACCTCATCTTCTCTTACATTTTGCATTCTTCCATGCATAGGAACCTGTCCTGGTACATTAAAACCACCAATAGCTGGCTTCTGAGCTAATCTTATATCTCTAGAACCAATTTCAGAGTCACCTCTAGTTGTAGGATTAGTTACATAACTATTCATAGGAATATTACGAGACTTTACAATCTCATTCTCATAATCCATTCGCTTATATATGTTAGTATTACCAATATTTGTACTAGCTTCATACTCAGGAAGTGCACGAGCCAACTTTATATCATCATGGAAGTACTTAGTATCTTCATAACCACTAAAAGGAGCACTTGCACTAACATGACGTAACTCTTCTTTTACAGGTAAATGAGACAAATCAAGTACATCTTCTATATCCGTATAAGCTCCTACATTAGATGATACATTACTATTTACATAATGAGAATTAGTATCTTGTAAATACCTCTCAGGATTAAAACTATTGTTATCTACATACTTACGATCACTTGTATGGTTAAGATGCGCCATAGCATGAAGAGGAACTTGATCAATCTCCTTAGTCGGCTTTCCAACATGCTGCTGTGTAATATCCATAGTACGCATACCACTCTGTGCAGACGTCTTTATTGTAGGCTGAATTACATATTTCACCTCAAAAGGTTGTGATATAGGAGTTTCGATTGTATACACAGCCGTAGGTCGTACAAATGCTTTTAACATGGTGTCCTTAACCTCCTTTGTATTCTCAGCTGTTCCACATGTTCTCATCTTACGAGAAAAGTCCGCAAAACCAGGTTGTGTAAAAGATGATGTTATATTTCTAGGTAACCTAGAAAGAGGATATAAATCATATTGCGTAAGAATAGGCGGACGGAATGCACCATCTTTCATAACTGAATATGGAAGCTTAGCTGCAGTAAGTGTCTGAAATGTACCAGTAATACCACCAGAACGTTGTCCACCGTTATTACCTTCATTTCCATATGATACACTTACAAATGGATTGACTCCACGAGCATACACCTGAATAGCCTCGCAAGCACGATTTCCACTATCATCAATCATCGATGTAATTGAACTAGTCTCTCCTACTTTATTAATTCTTGAAGTCATGATAGACTTCGTAGGATCTCGGAGAATATTAATATTTGTCCCCCAACTATCAACTGACGGTAAAGTAAGTTTACCATTAGTCACAAGTCCAGAATAACTTAAACCACCTGCTGACATATTTGTTTATTGATATATATTATTTTTTTAGCTCAATATAATAAATGTCAATAACTCCTAATCTTACACAAGCAAGAATATGCGTAGAAAAATTAACACCAAACTCTCGCACAGAACTTAAGGAGATTCTTCAGTCAGCAACATCAACTAGACACGCACAAAAACTAGGTGCTGCATTCTATACAAAAAAATTATGGCCATTAGACACAAAAATTAGAATAGGTTTCACAGAATCAGGAAACAACATGAAAGTATCCAAAATTTATGACAAAAGTATAGACCCAATACAAAAACAAATAGAAAGCTTATCAGCACAAGAAGCTGTAAAGAAAGTAGTAAGAGAACGTATTATACCACTTGTAAACCTAGATATTGACTTTGTAGACTCACCTGACGAAGCAAACATACGAATAAGTTTCGACCCCAATGGAGGAGCATGGTCACTAGTTGGAACTGATAATCTAGAAGAAATTGAATACCCTACAATGAACTTTGGATGGCTCGATGCACCAACTATAATGCACGAAATGGGACACATGCTTGGAATGATACATGAACACCAAAATCCACAAGGACAAAGTATAGAATGGGACGATGAAAAAGTATATGAATGGGCAAAAGAAACACAAGGATGGGACAAACAAACTACACAACAAAATATTATAGATAAATATGACATAAGTTCTATCAATGGATCTTCTTTTGATCCTCAATCTATCATGTTGTACTTTTTTCCAGCTGAGTTAACAACTAACAACGTAGGAACACAACAAAACGTAAAATTATCAGGTTTAGACGTAGATTGGATATATCATATGTATCCAAAAGAGGATGGACCAACTCCAGCAGAGTTTTACAAGAATACATATGGAGAATCACTACAATCATCTATAGATAAGAGTGAAAAATTGGCTCTCGAGTTTAAATATGGAAAAACAACACCAACTATAACAACATTACCAAGACTTTACTATATACTAGGTTTACTTGGTATAATACTAATATTAGTTCTTATCTCATACTTCTCCAGATAAATTTACACATTTTAAACATTTTTTTCTTGTTTATAAACAAATGCCAAAACTAAGCGAAACCCAATTTTACTGTGTCAAGTGCAGAAAAGCTGTTACAGTAAAAGCTAATGACATGTGTGTCAAAGTATACAGAAACAAACGTGCCGGAATGACACCTACTCTAAAAGGTCAGTGCGTCTATTGTGATACATCCCTCACAAAGTTCATTGCAAGAGACTCCACAAAAGATATGACTTCTAAATACGGCAAGTGCTAAAAACTACACACAATTAAGTAGTATGAGTCTATTATGAGTCTATTATGAGTCTATTATGAGTTTTTATATGAATATTTTCCATATAAAAATAATTTGAGTAAACAAGTATATGTTTAGAGAACCGGGAAACCCAACGCTCCACCAGAGACACGGATGATGTTGTTGTTGACAGCCGTGATGATGAACTCGTATGTCTGCGGGTAGTTAGCACCTTCTCCGCCAGATCCAGCAGACGCTACGATAGCAGCCTGCGAAGCCTCAGGAACGATCGAAACGTTCGTGAGCTTGCCGTAGTTGGTAGATCCCATCGGGTCAAGACTGATAAAGTCAAGCGAGTACGAGTACTCGTGGAAACCAGTCTCAACGGGGATAACGGGGGCGTTGTAGTACGGGTTAACAAGCGAGAAGTAATCAGATCCCATCTGAGCGAGACGATTCGTGTTCTCATAAATGAGCGAAGTCTGGAGGATCGGGTCCGCAGTTCCAAGAGGACTGTAATTAACGGGCGCACCAGATGTTGGCGTGACGGGCGACGAGGTCGTGTAAATGGACCAGTCAGCAGGGGACGTCGTGTTTCTAACAGCGAAGAAGAGAACCTTGATAGCGTGCGAGAAACGGATGTCGAATGACTGAGTGGGGTTCGTGTTGGGCGTGAACGACTGGCGAGGGGCAGTCTGAACCTGCTCAATCAAGATGTCACGAGGAGCGCACGCCATGCGCTTACGCTCATCGTTCGAGACGATAGCGTAGTTAGCCCAGACCTGCGTGTTGCCAAGAACTGGCGCACCACCAACTAGGTCAGCCGATGTAACCTGAACACGTTGGTTAGTAGTGGATAACGAGTTCGACAAAACAAGCAACTGAGTCCAGTCACGGAAAGCAAAGTTGAGACGCATCTCGTTGTAAGGCAACGCCGCCGTAGGGAGAGCAACTCCACTGTCCCTTCCATAGAAGAAGGGAAGGGGTAAGTTGAGCGTGAACGCCGGGATAGGGATTCCCGGAGCGTTACCAGCAGTCATCTCATCGAACGTACCAATCATGTTGTTGTATCCGTTCCTCTTACCAGCAGGGACCGTGAAAGCAGCCCAGAAATCGAGGTGGTAGTTGTCGAACCTGGCAGCAACTAGATCGTTGAACGTAATGCAGCACTCACGAACGATATTGTGCATGAAGTTCTTCGTCCAGCGAAGACGTCCAGTTTCACCACCAGCGCCGTTTACATCAGAAAGTGTGACAGCAGGCGTAGTGAGACGAAGCCATGTCTGGAGCATGTAATCTCCGGCACGGGAGATCGAGACGGACCACTCCTGGTTGAAGGCGGGCGAGCCAGCAGAGCGGGAGAGGACGACGGGGACCTGGGTGAACCAGGTCGCCTTTCTTGTTTCGCGAACGAAGTAAGCAGTAGCATCGGGGCCACCGTAGAGGTACTTCTCAATCTCGTCGAAAGTAGCGAGATCAATAAAACCGGAGGTTACGTTAGAGGTGCAGATAGAAGCCATTTTTTATATTAGACAAGATTTTTTTTTATCAATTGTTTTTCTTTTAAATGAATTTGTTTACAAAATCTAATTATGAGCTTAAAATAAGACTGTTATGATGATAAAGGTATGACAGATCTAGACATTTTAAATATAGATGCTAATATTAGAAAAAACTTTGAGGAAGAGTTTAAAAGAATACCTGAATACAATCAGACATTACAGGAAATAGAAGAGTCGCTTAAAAATGAGAATCTTCGTCGTAGAGTAAGAGTGAACCTAGAAAAGGCGAAACAAGACTTAGTTAAGCATATTCAAGAGTTAGAAACGAAGGTAAACTACCATTTTTATGTAACAGAATCTCTTCCATATATAGAGCAGTATAAGAACATAATAAAAATCCCAGTTAAAGTAAACTTTATGGGTAAAGTACAAAAAAATGACAAAGAAAAGACAGAAGTTTTAACTGGTTACTTAGAGATAGCTAGTAAGTATGTTAATATTACAGTTGAACGTGATATAAAGTCTAATAAAATAACATGTCCAAACTGTTCTAATAAGAAGGAGTTTGATATTATTGATAATAATACTTTTATCTGTACTAAGTGTTATGCCCGTCAGAACATAATGAAACATACATCTTCATATAATGATATTGATCGTGTTAATATTTCTAGTAAATATACATATGATCGTAAAGTACACTTTAGAGACTGTATTAATCAGTACCAAGGAAAACAAAATAGTACAATACCAGACAAAATATATGAAGATTTAACAGAACAATTTTCTAAACATCACCTACTAAAAGGTAATAGTTCAGATCCAAAAGAGATAAGATTCCAAACAATAACAAAAAACCATATTTTGATATTTCTAAAAGAGTTAAACTATGCTAAGCACTATGAAAATGTACATCTTATACATTATGTCTTAACTGGTGTAAAGCCAGATGATATAAGTCATCTTGAAGACTTATTATTAGATGACTTTGATGCTCTTACAGATTTATATGATAAAAAGTTTAAACATATCAATAGAAAAAACTTTATTAATACTCAATATGTATTATACCAGTTACTCCTAAGACATCGTCACCCATGTAAAAAAGAAGAGTTTGTTGTTCTTAAGACGATTGATAGAAAGTTTTTCCATGACGAGGTCTGTAAAGTTTTATTTGAAGAATTAGGATGGAATCATCATCCATTCTTCTAATATAGACAGTTTTATTCTGAAAGTGTAGTACTTTAAGAATATGTTTAAAATTACCATACATTTACCATATATTTACCATATATTTACCAGCTTCCCATACCTCCAACCATGCGTTGTTTTGGACCTTGAGGAGCTTTTCTGAGTTGCCACATCTCATTATTTCTCTTACGTAACAACGAGTTTTGTAAAGATGTACGTTGAGTTATAGTTGAGTTTAGAAAAGCATCATTGGCTAGAGCTCTAATATCAGCATTATACTTATTACCAAACTCATTTCCAGCTTGAATAGGTCCGTATGAATCAGCAAATGGAGCAAAGTCTATGTTACTACGAGAAATATAGTTTGGCATTCTAATAGCATCTATATCATCGTAATAGAATCTTGTTTGTCCAACAACAGGATCGTTATAAGATCTGTAAGAAGTACCATAGCCAGTAAATCTTGGATCATATACATTAGCTTCATTTACTGTAGGTTGTTGTTTAGGTTTTGGTAATGGTTCAATTATGTTAGGGTCATGTTCTACGTAGTTTACTTCTCCAGTTATCATGTCTATTTCACGAGTTGTAGGGAGAAATTGCTGCGTGAAAGAGATACCCATGTTGCTATTAATTGGTTGATTAACTTGACTAGTAGTGTATACACCAGGCTGGATAGTTTGTGTGTATAAGTTTTCGTTGTATTGTTTTAGAGCTGGATCTTGTTCGCATGCACCAGCTGGTAGATTTGTAGGTAGTCCAGCTGTGAAAAGCTGGTTAGGATTGTATCCACATTCAGTGTTTATCATTCCATAGTCAGAATAGTTGTTTATTAGTTTATCAA
>JACCEB010129409.1_pt1 | contig 34795 bp, 28 predicted proteins | sample 7454761 | NCBI WGS metagenome assembly JACCEB01 (sample SAMN15323454, study PRJNA562643) | freshwater metagenome | isolation source: river surface water | place: USA:Blue River Watershed | collected 2017-08-18
CCGGCGCCGCCGTCCTGCGTGACGACAAGCTGACCGCCTTCGAATTCGAAAAGCCCCTGCCCTCCGACGCATCCATGCTCGCTCCGGCCACCGAAGGCGGCGGCGCCGGCGCCAATGACCCGAAGGCGATCGGCCATGCCTGGCATAGGGCCAACCTCGAGGAAGCCGTCGCCGCCATCCGCGCCGGCAAGCAGCCCGCCGTCAACGGCGCCGAAGGCCGCAAAGCCGTGGAATTGATCCTCGCGCTTTATCAATCGGCGCAGTCCGGTGGAATACCGGTGGAGTTGCCCTTAAGGTCTGACCCGAAGCTGCGCGCGCTGGGAATTAAGCGCTGACCGGTACAGCTATCCGAAAAGCCTCTTGAGGCGGGCGCGCCATCCGCGCAACCGCCTCTCAGGGGAGAGCAGCACTGGCGAAGCAGCGGCGCCGGATGCGCAAGATTTTGCCAAACGATGGGCCACCTCGAAAAGGTTATAGTCCTCGAGGACCAGCCGCCGGGCTTCGCGTAAGGCCGGCAGTCGGCGTTCATAAGCCTCTGCCGTGGCTTCGCTCCTGATGATTCGAACGGCTTCGACGGGGTCGAGGGTTTCCAGGATGATCATCGCATCTGCGGGGAAGTAGTTGCGGATAGTCGGATCACCCCAATAGATCGGCACCGTGCCGGCCAGAAAACAGTCGGCGATTTTTTCCGTCCAGTAATGTTCATGACGGCTATTTTCCACGGCCAGAGAATAGCGATAGGGGGCGAGTCCGTCCCACTTGTCCGGCAACGGCGTGAATCCCCTCCCGAAACGCGGCGCCGGCATCAAGGCGAGGAGCTGTTCGACGAAGGCAAGCCGGCGGCGGTGACCATCGATCGTCGCCTTATCGCTACAGATGACGGAGAGGTTTGATTCCTTCGACGGGAACTCCGGCCCTGCGAGCTGGTCGAAGCTGCGACCCACCAGCCAAGGCAAGGCCGTCTGGCCAAGCTGCCTGCGGGGATGCGACATGTCGCGGTGGCAGGTCACTACCTTGGAAAAAGCGGATAACCACGCCGGATCATAAGTCCGGATCTCCGGAGGTTCACCGGTAAGGAAGCAGATAGAGTCCTTCGGGCAACGCGTCGCCTCAGGACGAAGCAGGCCCTCATGGACGATCCATGCGTCGCATTCCTCGACCTCCTGATTGATGAGGAAGACGGCGTCCTTCCAGACGGCCTTCCCGCCGGGGGCCTGCCTGGCCAGCGGATGGTCGTAATTCGTCGAAAGCTTGATGATCAAGGCGTGGTCCTCACCGACGGGCGACAAAGATATCCTGTTCGATATGCCAGCTGAAACCTAGTCGCTCCGCCCAAGCGATGAGGAATGCCTTGGAGGGATAGTCGACGAATTCCGGCTTGGCCGGATCGAAGCATCGGATGTCATCGACCAAGACGATGATCTGACCGAGTCGCGGCGCCGCCGCCTCGATGGCTGCGAGCTCTTCGGCGATAGGCGTATCCTTGGGCCCCTTGAAGGTGACGCCGGCCGAGTAGTGCCCATCCAGCCAGAAGCAGACGTCTCCCTCGAGCCGGGCGAGAATACCCGGTAGGACTTCTTCGCTGATGCCGCCATGGATCTCGACGTTGGGGGTCGAGGCGAACCGAGCCTTGGCCCGTGCGCAAAGCTTGGGCTCCGGCTCGATGCTGTGCACCCTGCGGGCGCGGCGTGCCAAGAGGGCGGTGGTGTCGCCCATGAACGTACCGGTCTCGATCCAGGTCGCCTCGGGCAAGCCAAGACGCAGCAAGGTCGCGCGCTTGATATGAGACGGGCTGGGCGCCGCGAAGCCTCGCCCGGCCCATTCGGCATGTTCACGGCGGATGACGCGGGCGGGGAAGATTCGGTCCAAGATACGGCGGATTGACATGGTCAGCGGAGGTAGAGGTCCAGGAAGCGGCGGAGGGGGGCCGGGTCGGCGATATGCACGTTACCGTCGCTCTGGGAGTCGCGCAGAAATCCGTGTTCGTCGGCATACTCGCTGGCGACGTCGACAAAGATGAGTCCGTGGCGGGCGCACTGCTCGGCCAAGAGCTCGTTCATGCAGTTCACGTAGGCCCGTCGCTCCTCGTCGCTACCTAGGTAGGGATATTCGGGGCTCTCCGCCTTGGCCGCCTTACGGATCGGCGGAGGGATGTTGTAAACGCAGAGCCTCAGGCGCGGCAGGCGCTTGAGATTCGCCAGAAGAGCCTGGACGTATCGCTCGACGGTGGCCGCAATCGTCTTCCGATAATCCGGGCCGAACTTATGAACATGACAGGAGCAGTCGATCTCACCGAAACAACAGATGACGGTATCGCCGTCCTTGATGCCCTGCTTACGCATGTCCAATCCGTCCCTTCCGATGCTATGCATCAACCGGGGCCCGAGATGGTGCGGAGTGACTCCGCCGACCAGGTCGAAGGCGCCGGAAAGCCCGGACACGCCGCCTCCATGACTGTCGCCGATCGTGTGGATGGAAAAACCGTCGCCCTTTCCTCGCCTTTTCCAGCTCTCCCAGATGAAGGGGAAGTTCCATTGCTCGACGTGAGTCTTGCTCAGCAGCCGACGGATGCGCTCGCGGCGAGTCTTCGCCTCGGGATAAAAATCGTGGAACTGAACCTGGACATAGCCGACATCCTTTATCCGCCCGCTGTCGATAAGGTGGTCAAGCAGGGGGAACTCGCCGCCCTCGATATTGATCTTAAGGAGGTCGACTTTCGGCAGGCCGGTTTCCGCAAGGAAATCGGCAAAGGCGCGAAGTCGTACCTTCTCCACAGGTCGCCCGACGGAGGCGGGGTTGAAGGCGCCGGAAGCGTCGGCATCATCGTGCATCTCCAGCTCCTGCTCTTGGTCTCCGAGTCCGAACGGCAGGCTGACTACGGCCGGGTCGGCCGCGAACCTGGCCAGGCATTGGCGATGAAGCCGGGAAACTGGCTCGAAAAGCCAGACTTGGCTGCCGAATCGCGCACGGATCTCCGCGGCGAAATCTCCCTTGTAGCCGCCTACGTCAAAGACGACGGACTCCGGGCCGAGGTCATAGTCCAGTCGAAGCTTCCGGTCGCCCTCGGCCGCGAGCCAAAGTCTGTGTTGGGCGAGAAACTCGTCCCCACGCCAGTGCCGCAGGTATAGTGCGGCGAGCTTCCAGCGGAGCTTCTTGAGGGAGCTAGGCGAGCGTTGGCTCATCGTATGGTCTTATGAAACATCCGTAAATGGCCATCGGCAACACTGTATGTTGTTGACCGACAATCTCACGACAAGGCACGATTGGCCGTGAACAACGAGAGACGACACCCATGAAAGAAGTAATCGTGACACTCAGTGGTGGGCTGGGAAATCAGATGTTCCAGCTGGCTGCAGGACGAGCCCTCGCGCTTCGCGAGAAGGCCAACCTGTCAGCCGACATCACCCCGTTGCTTCGGTACGGTCAACGTACTTATGGGCTAGGGGATTTTCAACTCGGGACCGATGTCCGCCTGCAGGCCGGAGCTACCTCGCGTCGCTTCAGCCGCCTGAGGCGCTTGGCTCGCCAGATCTTCATGGGTGAGCAACTCTTCAAGGAGGCCAGCTTCGCCTACGACGACCGAATCCTCCAAGCCCGTGCGCCGGTCCGGATTGACGGATATTTCCAGAGCGAACGCTATTTTGCGGGAGCGGCGGCGGAGATCCGCGCCGACTTCATGCCTCGGGCGGAAAAACAAGCCGGCATCGATGAATCGGCCGCCCGACTCATACCATGCCAACCAACCGTCTCGCTGCATGTCCGCCGCGGCGACTACACCGACCCCGCCGTCATGAAGGTACATGGGCTAATGGACGCCGATTACTATGAGCGTGCGCTTCAACTCATCGCCGAAAAAGGCGGCCCGTGCGTCGTCTGCGTCTTCACGGACGACCCCGCCTGGGTCAGGGAAAATCTGCGCCTGCCGCCGGACACTCGCTTCGTGTCGGAGCACACCAAAAGCGCCATGGAAGACCTGATGCTGATGTCCCGCTGCTCCCACCACATCACCGCCAACAGCAGCTTCTCATGGTGGGGCGCCTGGCTGAATCCATCGCAGCACAAGGTCGTCGTGTCTCCCGCGCGCTGGTTCCAACCCGATAGCGGCATCGACGCTCGCGACCTCCGTCCCGAAGGATGGCTGCAGGCTTGAATTAAATTGGACGACCCTTCGGCGTCAGACATACTATATCTTCATTCCCCATGAGCCTACGCTCGACACTGAACGCCAGCGGCTGGCTACGAAAGACCCTGCTCATCCGACGTTCGAAAGATGATGCCGTTCGAGACTTCATGCGGATGGTCCGCCCGCAGGCCACCGAGCACCCGCTGATTCGCATAGGCGGCGAGAGCGACGGAGGCTATCTGGTCCCTGACGACCTTGGCGGCATCAGCGCCCTGTTTTCTCCAGGCGTCGCGGAGACCGCCGACTTCGAGGTAGATTTCGCCAGGCGTAACGTGCCTTGCTACCTCGCCGACTATTCAGTGGAAGCTCCGCCGGTCAGTTCGCCGCTTTTCCATTTCGAGAAGAAATTCCTCGGCCCGAGGACGGAAGGTATCACCATGACCCTTGATGATTGGGTCGCGCGCCATGCGCCGGCCGGAGACGATCTCATGCTTCAGATGGATATCGAGGGAGCGGAGTACGGCGTGCTTCTATCCACGGACCAGGCAACCTTGCGCCGCTTCCGCATCATCGTGATAGAACTGCATGCGCTCCATGAGATATGGCAGCCTAAAGGTCTTGAGTTGATATCGCTCATGTTCGCCAAGCTTCTCACGCACTTCGACGTGGTTCACGCGCACCCAAACAACTGCCTGCCGCCGGAAGGGTACGGAGACCTGCTCGTCCCTCCGGTCATGGAACTAACGCTTTTACGGAAAGACCGAAGCAAGAAGAGAGAACCAGTCAGTCAGTTCCCTCACGCGCTCGACCGGGTCAATGTGCCGAAATTGAAAGACTACCCCCTTCCTTCGTGCTGGTATAGGTAAGAGTGGGACTGAGGCGACTTATCTCCGTCCGCCCCGAAACTCCTCCAGCGGCGGGACGCCGCTCGGGCGCTCCGCCCCGGAGCGCGCCAAGACCCGGAAGAAGGTGAGGACCACGATCCTCATATCCAACCAGAAGCTCCGGTGATCGACATACCAGACATCGAGGGCGAACTTCTCGTCCCAGCCGATGGCGCTGCGACCGTTGACCTGCGCCCAGCCGGTGACGCCGGGCTTCACTTCCATCCGACGCGCCTGGAAGGCGTCGTAGCGCGGGACATAGCGCATGAGCAGCGGACGCGGGCCGACGACGCTCATGTCGCCGATGAGGACGTTCCACATCTCGGGGAATTCGTCGAGCGAGGTGGCGCGCAGGAATCGCCCGAAGGATGTCAGGCGCTGATCATCCGGCAGGAGTTCGCCGTCCGGCCCGCGGGCGTCGTTCATGGTGCGGAATTTGACCATGCGGAACGGCTTAGCCCGGAGGCCTGGGCGCTCCTGGATGAAGAGGACGGGCGAGCCGAGCTTGAGTCGCACGAGGAGGGCGACGACGAGCAGGAGCGGGCTGAAGAGTATCAGCCAGCCCAGCGAGAAGCCGATGTCGAACGCGCGCTTGAGCATCAGCGGGCCGCGGCGGCAGGCAGGTCGATCAACTGCACGGTCGCTTCCTGCGGGAAGGCGCCGCCGGTGAAGGTGAGCTCATACTCGAGTCCGGTGGCCCACGCCGGTACGACGGCCGGGACGATCGTCTGGCGCGACTGGCAGACCTGACGGATTTCGGAACGGGCGTTCGGACCGGTGAACCGCAGGGTCACGACCAGCTGGTTCTCGGCGACGGGCAGCTCGGCCGTCCAAGTCCACAACTGCAGACGCACGAGCTGGCCGCCCTTGAGCGCGACTGGCGCGACGACGGGGCCGATCTTGCCTCCCGGTGCGACGATCCGCAGGCCGGACCGCAGGACATCGGTTCGATTGAAGGAAGACGGGGCGAGATCGGTCGGCGTCTCGGCTTCGGCGAAGTCATGGCGATGCGCGACCGGCGCCGTCGCGCCCTGCTGGGCGACGCGGTAGGCCAGCCAGCCCTTAGGCTGATCGGTGGCGGCCCACCGGGCGAGGGCTTCGTCCTCGCCTTCGACGAGGAAGCGCTCGGACCACTGGGCGCGGGGATTCTCGCCCGAAAAGAGCTGCCACTTCACCGGCTGACCATAGGCGCCCCAGCGGCGATTGAAGGTGGCTTCCTTCATGGCGTAGGCGGCCTCGACGGCGGTGAGGCGACGCAAAGCTGAGAGACGGGCTTCGGCGGACGGGATGACCTTGCGTGCCAGGACGAGCTCACGGAAGCCGAGGTACAGGTCCCACGCCTCAGCGAACTGGCCGAGGCGCCACGTCTGGCGGCGACGTGCAGGAGCATCGCTGGTCGGATCGCGGAGGATCTGCTGGGCGGCAAGGAGACGCTGGCTGATCGCGGCGATCTCTGCGGCGGAGAGGACGAGGGCGCCGCGCTGGTCGTGGAAGTGGCGGAGGAGCTGGTCCTTGCCGCCGGCGATGGCGTCGCGCTTCCATGCGGCTTCGATCTGCGCGTAGGCGGCGATCATCTGGTCGGCCGCCGGACCATAGGCGCGGTCGAACCAGGTTCGACGCAGCGTCTCGGTATTGGCCATGCGGTCCTCGAGGAGTTTCGCCGCGACCCAGAGCTTGGGCGCGTCGAAGGCCCAAAGCGGATAGGCTTCGGCATACCAACCCCGGGCCCCGGCGGTGTAGGTGGCGTGGATGGATTGGATGAGCGCCGTCAGGTTGACGCGCGGCGAGGCGACTTCGGCGCCGTAGAGATAATCATAGACGCCGAGGCGACGGACACCCGACTTGGCCCAGGCTGTAAGATTGGCGCGGTCCTGCGCGGCGAAGGCCGGGTCGCCGTAGGCGGTACGGTCGGCGCACACCCACGGGAAGATCGACGGGCGGAGCTTGATCGTCGGAGCGCGGAGCGTCTGCAGGTAAGCCAGCACGCCGATGGCATGACGCTCGCCTTTCGGATCGCCTTCCGGGGCCCAGGCCGAATCGGCGACGGCGTTATAGAAGCTGAAGACGTAGTCGGTACGGACCGGACGTTCGCGATACCAGCCTTCGGATTCCGCGGAGTCGTCGAACTTGAGCGTGTCGTTGACGCCGAGGGGGACGGAGAAGGCGTCGGGGTTCTCGCGGAAGAAACCGCGCGCGTATTGGGCGGCTATTTCCGGGGCGCGCGGGTTGTCGAGGTGCGGGTTCGCGTCGTGACCATTCCCCTTAGGTTCGACCGCCTTGCCTCCGATCATGGGGAAGAGCATCGGCTCCTGCTTCCAGAGCTTCTGATCGAAGGCGCGGTAGAGCCCGTGCGAGAAGCCCGGCGTCCGTCCGTAGCCGACGGAGAAAGCCCAGTCTTCGGAGAGTTCGTTGAGGCCGCTCAGCTGGCGCCAACGGAAATCGGGCCGGAACTCGTCGGGCCCCGGGAAGCCGATCTGATAACGCGGACGCCAGTCGGCGCCGAGTTCGCCGGGGAAGGCGAAGAAGACGCCGAGGTGCTGTTCGCAGAAACGGCCGACCGCGATGCGCGTGGCGGCCGGATTATTGCCGACAAGGAAGACGGACTGGCCGACGACCGCGCGACGGGCGGTGTCGCCCTCTCCGGCCAGAGCCTTGATCCCGGCGGAGCGGGCCTTGGCGGTCTTGCCGACATAGATCGCCAAGGCCGGGCTGCGCACTCCCTTGGCTTCATAGCGCGTCTCAGGTCGCACGCCTGTGACGCGTTCGCACCAATCGGCGAGCGAGCGGGCCGCGGCGAGCTCGTCGAGCTCCGGCTCAGCCGGCAGGACGATGGGCGCCCAGGCGCCGGCGTCGAAAAGACCGCCTGCGTGGACTGGCAGGGAGAGCAGCAGAAGGCAGGTCAGGGCCAGGATGCGGGGCATGGGGTTGGCCGATTTATCGGCGAACCCAGAGTATAGAGTTCCGAGTATGGAGTATAGGGGAAATGTTGGTTGATCCGTTGGCCGGTTGGCCGGACCTGAAGGAGAGTATGGAGTATTGAGTATAGAGTATCGGGGGAGTGCTTGCCTTGAGGTAGGGGCAGCGCCGCGTGCTACCCTAGTTGCAAAAGTGAGAGGTATGCTTCAGGTGGCGGGTGGCGGATCCGGGTGGCTGGTGGCGGGTTGGGCTCCCAGTCGCCAATGCCTTCCATAGGTAGGGATGCGATGACATCGCGTCCCTGCCTCCCGTTCCGGGCACAAAAAAGCCGCGCCTAAGGCGCGGCTTGGATGGTTTCCTCAGCGTGATGGGCGATTGTCCTTAAAGTCGGGCTGGTCGCAGCATAAATTTATCACGTAGTCGTAAGAAGGGTAATTCAACATGCCGATGAGCGAGATCGGCCAAAAGCAGGCTCGATATGATGATGGCCAGCTTGAGGCCGATATTGCCCTTCAGCTCATCTGGCCCGAAGTGGGCGCCGTAGAAGAGCAGCACGGGCCAGTGAATCATATAGATGGCGTAGCTTCTGGCCCCTAGGAATTGGCACATTCGGCCAGACAGGAACGTCTTCGTGCGAAGGCACCCGACTATCGCAAAGGAAGCCGCGACCGGGAAGGCATGACCGATCAAGCTGAACTTCCGTCCAAAGACCATGATCAGGCCCACCGTAAGCAGGAGAAGCCCGGGGACAAGCGGCGACGCCGGTCTGGGCGTTTCGTCTGCTGGCGCTGGGAAAAGCAGACAGAGCAGGAAGCCGGCGGATAGGCCTGCGACCGAGCGCAGCACCTCGATGAGGTGCCGGTTTTCGATGCCATTATCGGCCATGGAAAATCCTCCGAGCGTCCACATGAAAATCAGAAGCGCCCATAGCAGCACCCTGCCTTGCCTGCCTGCTAGCCAAGCGAGGCGAACGAGGAAGCCCGGCATCCACATCTCTGAACACGCGCTCCAGGCGACCCGATTCAGATGAGGCAACCCCAAGAATAACTGCGCCAGAAGGAGATTGGCGACCAACGTGGCCGGATCGCCGACGGACGGTTGCGCGAAAAGGCAAAGCCCGAGGGAGACGATGGCAACCGGCAACATCCGGAAAGCCCGGCCGATGAGAAAGCTCCGGATATCCGGCCGCCGCCCCAACGATACGTGACAAAGCACGAAGCCGCTGAGAATGAAGAAGAAGTCGACCGCCAGCTCGTAACGACCCTCGGGAATCCAACCCGAAGTGAGCCGGCCTATCAAGGGATTGAGTCCCAGATGGAAAAGGAGGATGACAATACTGAGCAGACCCCGAATTCCGTCTAATTCCGTGAAGTGTAATTTCATGCTCGGTCTGGTCATGCTATTCGTGGACCAAGTTAATCATGCAAACATAAGCCGAAAGATATGGGCTAAGGCGGGGGCTTGCTTGCGTCAGATCGCCCTCCTTTGACGGGGTGACGATAGGCACGAAAGCCCTCAGGGCAGGGCTTAATTTGCGTTGGGCCCGATAGGTGCGTTCGGCACTTTGTGCCGATTCATTTACGTGCATGTAAGGACCAACCGTTTTCACCTTAAATAGAGAAGATAAGCGCGGAGATCCGCGGAGATAAGAATCCAGGCGCAGGTCAGGCGGCGGGATAAAGCTGCATGATCAGCAGCCGAGCCACTACCGGAGCATCGAAGCGCCGGGCATTAAGCAAGGCAGATGCCCCCATGGTGGCGATTTGCTCGTCCGAAGCGGAAAGCACGGCTCGCAAGGCCTCCGACGGATCGGACGGATCGCGGATGACGAACCCCGCATTCGGAGCCTCCACGATTTCGTGGCAATTCCCGGCGACGACCGACATCGCGATCGGGAGTCCGGCCGCAGAGGCTTCGATGGCCGAAAGCGGGCTAGGGTCGAGCCGCGTATTCAGGACGAACGTATCCGCCGCCCAGAGCGCCTGACGGACGTCGTCGGGCGGCAGCTGGCCGAGCAGACGGATTGTGCCGTCAGACCGGGCGGCCAGGCTCGCCAGTTCGGCGCGCTGTTCGCCCGCCCCGACGAAGACCAGGCAAGCCCTTGCTCTCTGCGCGGCGGGGAGTCCCAAGAAGGCCTTCGCCAACGGGAGCACTCCCTTGCGCTCAGTCAGGGCGGAGACTTGGACGAGCACCCTGCCCTCGGCGGGCAAGCCCAGCTTCCGGCGGGCCAGGCTGCGGGCGTCACCAGACGGACGCCTAAAGAAGGCGGCATCGATCGCGTTAGGCAGATTGACGACAGGGCGGGCCGATCCGGCCTGGGCGATCGCCCATTCCGCGCTCTTGGTGTTCGGCACGGCGAATCCGTCGAAGGTGCGGTAGACGCGGCGGCGAAGCCAGGCGATCGCCCCGGACTTATGCAAGGCCGCATCCGCATGGCCTTCGCTCCAGAAAAAACGGCGCGGGGCCGGGGAGTAGATATTAAGGCCGGCGATGAGCATCGTCGGCGTATTCCAGGAGCCGGCGAGCAGCAGCGTGTCCGGCTTGAGCAGATTGAGCTCCGCCAGCACCCCTGGATTCAGGTGGGCGTGGATGCCGGTGAGCGAAGGATGGAAGCCGCGGAGCACCGTATGGGCATGCTTCATCTTAGCCGGATCGTACGGCCAATGCCGGCCCGGCTCCGTCTTCGCGCAGTAGAGCACATGGAATCGCTTGCCTGCGCACGCCGCCGCCTCCGCCAAGGCGTCGAAGAACGCCGTGCGATAAGGAGTCGGGATGTTGGTGAGGACGACGAGACTCATGCCAGGAGCAAATTACGCAGCTTAGTGAAATTCAGGTCCGCATCGAAGATTGCACGATGGCGGGCATGGATATCGCCCCAGGCGATATCATCTCGTTCCAACGCAGCATCAATTGCGCGAACTATGTCCGCCTCGAAATCATGTTCATCGATGAGCATTTCGCTGGCGCCGATCTGATGCATGAGACTACGCACGGCGCCGTGGCAAGGCGTCGCGACGACTCGCAGGCCCTCGTCCAGTGCCTCGACAAGGGTATTTGGCATCCCCTCATAGAGCGATGGCAGAACGAAGAGGTCCGCATCCCCTAACTCGCCGGGGACGTTATCGGAATGGCCGACAAGCGTCACCTGTTCTACCACGTCGCTCTCGCGGATAATGGCCTCGAGGCGGGCACGATCATATCCCTCACCGACGACCCGAAGGGTCGTTCCAGGGCGTCGTGTAATGATGCACTTTAAGGCGCGGATTAGCCTGTCGAACCCCTTTATTCTATCTAGCCTTCCGACGGCGATGAGTCGAAGAGGCGCGCCAAGGAGCTTCGGACCAGTCCGTCGAGGACGAGGCGATGAGATGTTCGGTATGAGGTGCGATTTCGTGGGCGCCAATCCCATTGCAAGATGAACTCGCTCCGCAAATCTGGAAAGGTGGACGAAGGCGTCTGTTCGCCAGAGCAGCAAACGGTAGATCAGCTTGGTCTTGCACCCGTTTCTTAGGGTGTCGATGGGATTGAAAGGGTCGACAAACACGATCCGGTTTCCGATCAGTCCGAGACCACGGAAGAGGATAGCCAGCCCGGCCAAGGTTCCGGCATTGGCCAAGATAACAGCGGAAGGATGCTGGCGCAGAAGTCCTAGGAACCTGAGCGATGAGGTCGCCGCCCTGCCGCCGCCGAGCCCCGTGAGATTCACTTCCGGGCGAAGTCGTCCGACGCCTTCGCCTTCCGCTGATTGGGCTATTAAGGCTACTGCGTCGCCCGCAGCGACGAAACGGTTGGCCCATTCGACGGCATCGCGGCAGGTGCCTCCGATGCGCAGCTCGGGAGTGAGAATGAGCACCTTCATTAGTGTCGTCGGAGGCGGGCGAGCAATCCCTGGAAGGCATAAGGGGTGAGCATGCCGACCAACGGACGCCAGGCCTGCGTAAAGAAGGAAGACCTGCTAGGAGCATGAGCCCATAACTGGCAGGCCGAAGCAGAAAACCGGCTCAAGCTGAGGCCAGACTCATGCGCAGCAGACCATAGCGCCCACTTGGCCTTATGAAACCGAAGGATAGATGCCGCATGGTCAATGCCGAGCCCGAGCCCGCCCTCATGCCGGGACTTCCACTCGACGGCGTCAGCGAGCATCTGATCTACCATCGCTTCGCATTTGCGGAAATGGTCAGCCATCTCCGGTCCGCGTCTGACGCCACCGCCGTAGCTAAGATTCTTCGCATGACGACGCCAATGGACAAGCGGCTCAGGCAAGAAATCGCAGGTTCCGAGCAGCATTGCCCGGAATACGGCCGGTTCGTCTTCGGCATAAAGCCCGACGCGGAGCGGAGGAAAGCGGCGGAAGACCTCGGCGCGATATGCCGCGGTCGCGCCGCACGCCGTGCGACCGCGCAGGAAATGGACGCCCGGAGGCAAGTCGGAAATACTCAGCGCGGTCGGCTCCTTCGTTCCCCCGCAGTTATCGAGTCGGCCGATGTGAGACGAGGATTCGTCGATGACATGTGCGTTGGCGATGATTGCCATTGCGGCGGGATGAGCCTCGAAATACTCGAGGCATCTTCCGAGCCGGCCCGGGACGGAGACATCGTCCCCTGACATTAAGACGATGACGTCGCCGCGGGCCGCCGACACTGCCTTCGCCAGGCTTCCGGTCACGCCTAGGTTCACCTCGTTGCGCATGAATGATACCCGTTCTTTAGGATAGCCATGTAAGGTCTTGGCGATGACCGACGCTGTGTTGTCATCGGACGCATCATCGATGACGATGAGTTCGTCGGCGGTACGTGTCTGCGCTAGGGCGGACTTCAGCGCCGTCTGGATAAAGCGTTCATGGTTATAGGCAGTGATGACGACGGAGACTTTCATATGTTTACGATTTCGCCTTACTCGAGGTGTATGAGGCGGGGACAAGCCAGGGCAATACGACGTCCTCCGGCGCCATGACGAGAAGTTGCCCACCCAGGGGGGCCGGCAGGCCTAACAGAGGGTCGGCGTGCGCCTAGCCACGTGACACTCTGGATCGTTCAAGCTTATGGCCGACCGGCGACAGGAACATCCTGCCGCGAATATAGATCCAACGCCAGGCAGAGGGGGACTTCCAATTATGGCGCAGCATCGTCCAAGCGGCGGACAGCCACTCTCCGAACTTCGTCCCTGGCATGAGCGTGCAATAGCCAGCATGCTCGATGGCTTGGCGTGCCGCGATTTTCTTCTTTTCTTGGGCTAGCCGCGTCTCGTCGATCAACCCGCGGGCAAAAGCTGACTCTGCGTCCACCAGGAATTGCCGACAGGCAATTGCTTGGCTGCGATACAAACCGGCCCGGTGCTGGAGAACTTTCAGGGGGATGCTCTCATCCTGCTGGGATCCCAAAGAAGCGTTTCTGCCATGCCAGCGCCAGAACACCAGCCTATCCGGCACATATGCCACGGCGCCGAGCAGTAGGGCGCGATAGACATACGCATTGTCCTCCGAAAGGGCTTCCGTCAATGGGGGCAATTGGTTTGCGAGAATCGCACGGTAGCTGCCTGACGCGCCGAGGATGAGTGCTCCTTGCCAGAATTTCATCCCCGCGACGTCTCCACGTCCCATATTTTTACTGAAACCGGTCCGGTTCACGAAGGCTTCCCGAACCACCCCGCCGGCCTGATCGATAACGCTGACCTGCGAGAACACCGCCATGAGCTGGACATCGACCTCGAAATGTGCGGCCACTTTGGCCACCCGGTCGGAGGTCGAAATATCGTCGGATGCCATGGCGATGATAATGTCGCCGCTGGCGACCGCAACGGCCCGGTTCCAACTGGCCGTAATGCCTGCGTGAGGCGCAGCCGGCAGGAGCCGGGCCAGCGATCCCCGCGGATGATCACGGATCGTCTGCTCGATGATTTCCCTTGAGCCGTCCGTGGAACCGTCGTCTACGATGATGATTTCAAGCTGCGGGTATGCTTGTTCGAAGGCCGCGACCAAGGCCTGCCGAACAAACGGGGCATGCTGGTAACTCAGGAAGACGATTGAGGCCTTAAGCATGGGCGGCGCTTTTCCGGTAGTAGATGAACCCCGAAGAGGCGGCTATGCCCGCCGCCAAGAGGACCTTGGTTGTCGTTGACGCTTCCGCCAGCACCAGCATCTGGGCGACTCCTAGCACGATGAAAGCGAGCCCTGCGGCCTGCTTGCTTGCGGCGGAGATTCCCTGGCCGGTCTTACGCCGCATCACCCACAGCACCACGATGCCATATAACATCGCTTGCACCAGCTGCGCAACCCCCACGCCGGCAAAGCCGAAAAGCCGTAGGCCGAAGATGGTCAGGATTGGTCCCATCAGGGCGCTGAAGCTTTCGATGATGAAGATTTCTCGGGCTGGGGCTTTGGCCAATAACCAGTATCCTATGGGCCAGCTAACGAGCCGACAGGCGACACCCCAGATCATCCAACCTTGGACGCCTTCTGCTGGCCTGAATTCTGCTGAATAAAATAAGTGCAAAAGAGGACCTCCCCAGAGGATCAGGCCGGCGAAAATCGGCGTAGCCAGCAAGGTACCCGCCTGAATTTGGCGGTTGCTCAGCGCGAGCACTTCTTCGGGGTCGCTGGCGGCCGCGATTCGCGGGTAGTAATCGACCGCCATGGCGGTGAAGATGAAGGCTGGGACGCTTCCTGCGATGCCGAGGGCGGCCTGATAATAACCGACATGGGCCAGCCCGGTTGATTGCACAATGATGATTCGGGTCGCATGGGAAGCCAATTGCGTCGCAGCGATGGAGCCGACCAACGCCAAGCCTGCCTTGAGCAAGGCCGCCTGACTCCCGTCCTGCTGCACGGCTTGCCGGGCAGGTTGCAGGCCGCGGGCATACAGCAAGGCACAGGCTAAGGCTGGGGCCAGGACCAGAGATATGATCACGCCGGTGATGCCGAAGCAATAAACTAGGCTCACGGACAAAAACAGGCTTAAGCCGCCGCTCAGAATTTGGGAACGGGCAATCTCCTTGGTTTGGCCACGACCTTGCAACACCGCGCTCCACGCCAAGGAAGTTATCATGAAGGGAATCGACAGGCTGACGATGAGGTAAAGCGTGAAGTTAGTCGAATTACCAAAAGCAAGGTAGCAACACGGCCAGGCCAGAAGGCCGCCAGCCATCAGACCGACTGCCGCCATTTTGATCGCAAACCGACGGCTGGCGGATTCGTGGGATAGTCGCTCGGCGCCCTCGGCTGCGGCGATCTGACGAACAATCGTGGTCCCCATCCCCAGCGAGAAAATGCTGCCAATAGCGTTGGCATATTCATTCAGAAGGCCGTACACGCCGATACCGCTCGGTCCCAGATAAACCGTGACGACCTTATTTCGTATAAAACCGAAAATCAGGCAAACCAACGCGGCGCCGCCCATGAGGGCGCTGGAGCGAAGGATGCGGGCGAAAGGCATTGGGAGTCGAGGACCGGAGGTCTTGAGGGCCGGAGTTTGCGTGGACCGAAAGTAGTATAAAGTTGAGACAGGACCCGTGTTCCTTGGCAGAGACGAGAACGAATTTAAGCCCGGATCGAGGAGACGTAGGCTGCGAAGAACTTGCGGCGGTATTCGGCCCAGGTGTGCTTTTCGGCTTCGATGCGGGCGGCCTTGCCCATCTGGAAGAGCTCGTCACGATGGGCCAGGGCCCAGTCGAGTTCATGGTGGATCGCTTCGGCGCTGCCGGGCGCAATAAGCAATCCGTTCTGGCGATGCTGGATGAAGTCAGCGCCGCCGGTGTTCGTGGTGCAAAGGACGGGCACTCCGCAGGCCATGGCCTCGAGGATGACGAGGCCGAAGCCTTCCGCGATCGAGGGCAAGGCGACGAGATCGCAGCGCTTCAGGTCCGTGGCGAGTTCGGCGTCGGACAAGCCGCCGCGGATCTCGACGTCGACCGACTCGAATCCGCGGATGAGGTCACGGTCGACCGCCGCGCGGGTATAGATGACGAGCTTAGCGGTGCCCTTCGGCAAGGTCGCCAGGGCCGCGAGCAGGTAGCGCGCTCCTTTGCGCTGGGAAAGCGCGCCGACGAAGCCCACGGTGAGCAGTTCGCCGGACGGCGCCTCAGTCCGCGCGGAGAAGAGCTCGAGGTCGACGCCGTAACCGACGACATGCGCCGGCGCCTTCGATCCGGCATCCGCCAAGGAGTGCCGCGTGAAAGAACTGGCGCAAATCACGGCATCGGCCTGCGCAAAGGTCCCATCATTATGCGCGAACAGGGGCGACATTTCGGTCTCCTCCATCAGTGAGGCTTTCGCTTCAGGGACTTTCTCGATTTCTCGCTGAAAGAGTTCCCTTAAGTATTTTCCGTTAGGGTGAACCTGGAAAAGCACCCGGGGCAGGCCGGAGCCCTCCATCATCTTAAAGGCTGCATCAGCATAGTAACTATAGGCGATGAGCGGCGCGCCCCGGGCAAGCGCAGTCCGGCCGGCCTTTATGCTCAGGAGTCGGTCTGCTTCAGCGAAATAAGGGGAGTCCTTCCGGCGGTCGAAACGTGCCTTCAGGAACTGGATGAACGCGCCGTGGGACCGGACGGCCTTCGTCGCGGGTATTTCCGGATGATGCCTGGCCTTGGCGAAGCGATGGAAGTTTTTGCCGACCAGACCCGTCGCCGCCCAGAACTTAGGGAAATAGGCCTCGGTGACCAAGGCCTCCAGGGCATGGTTCTCCTGCAAGGCCAAGGCGGACTGATAACGGTCGCGAGGACCAGCGAAGACGATGACGGCGGGGGTGGGCAAGAGAGGGGTGATAGAAGAATGCAAAGGTGCAAATCGGAGCACAGCACCTGTGCAAAAAGTGAAAACGTAGGATGAAAATTAGGAGCGGGGATAGGGGCCAGATGATGCTTTCAGGTGTCTTGAGCTAGGGCGGGCTTTCCGAGCCCGCCGAGCGGAAGGTTCGGAGAACCGTCCCTACCCGATGCAGCTATGTCGTGACGCGGTCCCGAGCCTGCCGGGTGAAGGCCTTCGTGAATACCGCGATGACGCGGTTGCGGTCGGCTTCGTTCATGCCGGCACCGGAAGGCAGGCAGAGGCCCTGATCGAAGAGACGTTCGCTGACTTTGCCGCCGTGCATTTCGGCCTGCGCAAAGACGGGCTGGAGATGCATGGGCTTCCAGACGGGGCGGGCCTCGATATTCTCGGCTTCGAGCGCTAGGCGGACCTGCTCACGGCTGACGCTGGCGATCGTGGGGTCGATAGTGAGGCAGGTCAGCCAGCGGGTGGACTGGCCCCAGGAAGCCTCGGGCTGCATGGTCACGCCAGAGAAAGATTTGAAGGCTTCGGCGTACGCTTTGAAATGGCCGCGACGACGCGAGACCTTGCCGGAGAGGCGCGTGAGCTGACCGAGCCCGATGCTGGCAGCGATATTGCTGAGGCGATAGTTGTAGCCGATGGTGGAATGCTGGTAATGCGGAGCGGCATCCCTGGCCTGGGTCGCCAAGAAGCGCGCCTGCTTGGCCAGCTCGGCATCATCGGTGACGAGCATGCCCCCGCCGCCGGTGGTGATGATCTTGTTGCCGTTGAAGGAATGGATGCCGAACAGGCCGAAGGATCCGGGCGAGGCTTCGCCATAGGTCGCCCCAAGGGCTTCCGCGGCGTCTTCGATGAGCTTGACCCCGTGCTTATCGCAACAGGCCTTGATGAGGGCGATGTCCGCCGATTGGCCATAGAGATGGACCAGGACGAGGGCCTTGGGGGGCTTGCCGGCCTTGGCTTTCTGCTCGATGACGGCGCAAGCCAGCGCTGGGTCCATGTTCCAGCTGCGTTCTTCGGAATCGATGAAGACGGGCTTGGCCCCGAGATAGGTGATGGGAGAAGCGGACGCGATGAAGGTAAGCGATGAGCACAGGACTTCATCGCCAGGGCCGACGCCGGCGAGACGGAGGGCGAGATGCAGGGCGGCGGTACCGGACGAGACGGCGACAGCATGCTTCGAACCGACGAGGACGGCGAAATCTTCCTCGAATGCGTCGAGATTCGGACCCGCCGGCGCGATCCAATTGGATTGGAAGGCTTCCAGGACGTGTTCGATTTCGGCGGACCCGATGTCGGGGGGAGAGAGGTAAATTCTGTTGTTTGCCATAAAGGGAAAATACTGAGAGGCTAGATGCAGGACATTTTCGGGTCTCAGGTCTCAGCAACCAGGTCCCAGGTTCGGGTTCTTCAGGTGCAGGTACGGGTACGGGAACCTACAAACTGCCGGGGCCTAATCACTAGGTGATGTCCTGCGTGGCAGTGAATTACACAAAAGCGTGAATGGGGGCATGTCATCTAATTATGTCCCCCTTAAAGTCCTCGGGCTTGGTAAGAATCTCTCCGAGAGCGTGTATGTCGCGACTAATGATCGCCGTTTTCAAAGAGAGGTAACTTTGAAGAATCAGCTTCGGCGGGCAGTTCTCTCTATTCCTAGCAATATCGCCGAAGGCGATGCTCGGGGCTATTCCCAAGAAGGAATTCGCTTCTTCAGGATTGCGATTGCTTCCGCAGAAGAAACCAAAGTGCAGCTGGAACTTGCTGGGAAAATGGGGCTCATCGACCTCAAAATCGCCCAATCTCTGTTCAACGATGCATCCGTGATTTGCCGGATGTTAAACAAGCTAATCGAAAGCCGAATTAAACGTGGCTCATCTCTAGGCTAGCACCCGTACCTGTACCCGAACCTGAAGAACCCGAACCTGATACCCGAGGGCCGAGACCTGGGACCTGGGACCTGAAAATGTGGTTATTAGATTACTTCCAAGGACTATCTTTATAAATACCCAATCGGGTCAGTGCTTCGAACAACGCCCCATTCGCGGGATCTGCGAACAAATCTTCGATTCGGGCGCCTGACGATATACGGATGAACATCTGCTCGTTCTTCTGATTCAGGCCGTAGGTCCGGATATCTTTCCACACCAGCGGCAGGCGTTCGAGGCGGCCGGTGAGTCCATTGCGCCAGCCGGCTTCCTGATCTTCATATCGATTGGGTTCGCCGTTCACGAGATGCCAGAAGGCGACATTCTGTTTCCCGCCGTTCGGCACGATATATTGGCCGAGCTCATAAGGCAGTAGCTCACGCCCCCCCACTCTGCCCGGCACGGAATAAACCCGCTCGGTGCGCACGCAGCCGTTATTCACCCAGCATGAATCGGGGTTGTGCGAGCCGGCATCGACGACCGATACTTTGCCAGGCTCCCAGTAGGCGACATAGACGAAGATCTGCGTACCTCCCTTGGTATAGAGGATCTGTTTGGCCTGACTGAAATTCAGGATGCCCTGGGCGCTCGCCATGGCTGCCGAGCTGGTCGCGATCGGAATCTCTCTTCGCACCCATCCCGCGACTTCAGGCAAGGCCTGGTTGAGATCGCCGGTGAAGCCCCGCGGACGGGGAGGCGAAAACTCCGCCGCCAGCACGAGGGCCAGCAGGCCGGCGAGCATCACGCCTCCGAAGGTCAGCAGGGCCTTGCGCATATCAGAGGACGCGGGCAGGATTGCCGAAGACGGTGACTCCTGGGTCGACATCCGCGAAGACGACCGCCCCGGCTGCTAGTTTGGCCCCAGCCCCGACGCGGCGGCCGGGAATGATGCTTGCGCGGGAGCCCATGAAGACTCCGGCGCCGACCTTTACGAAGCCGGTGATATCGCAGTGCGCGCTCACGGTAGTCCAATCTCCGACGACGGCGTCATGGCCGACGGTAGCACGAAGGTTCAAAGTGACGAATTCGCCCAACACCGCGTCGGCGGTGACGATGACTCCGGGACAGAGCACGGCCCCGCGGCCGAGGTTCACCCGCTCCCCGACCTTGGCGGACGGATGCACGAAGGTGAGGAATTCCGCGCCGGCGGCGACCAAAGGCGGAAGCAGCTCCTGCTTGAGTTCCGGCACCGCCAGACCGTTGAGATAGAGGAACTCCTCGGTTGGCCGGTGCCCGCGCAGCGGGCGGACCGGAGCGAAGTCGCCATACTCCCGCAAGGCGGCGGGTTTGTCGTCGAGGAAACCGGCAAGCTCCCAGCGCCCTCCGCAGTCCGGATGCTGCCGGGCCCAGGCGTGGACTTCGCGACCGAAGCCGCCGGCGCCGATGATGAGGAGTTTTTTCACGGAAGGAGCGAGAGGAGGTCAGCCACGGTCCGGCAACCCCGGATCTGGGCGCCGGTGACGACCCGATGGTGCTTCTCCTCGCAATGCACGATGACGAGCAGGATGGCGAGCGATCCCCAGCCGGGCAAGGCTTCGAGGCACGTCTCGGACGTCGCGCCGGCGAAGACGTCGACATCGGCCTGCAGGAGGCGGAGTTTTTCGCCGGCGTTCATCGGGGGAAGCCCAGGATGGGCGCGACGGTCAACGGGCCGATTTCGCCGGCGAACGCGCCCCAGGAGAGGCCGACGCCGAAGCCGCAGCCGACGACCTTGAGCGAGCCGGCTTCGAGCCGGTCGGCCAATCCGTCGATGAACGCGCAAGGGATCGAGGCCGAACTCTGGTTGCCATATTTCTCGACGACCGCCATCGGGGTCTGGGCTTCGGTGAAGCCCGTTTTCCTCGCGATGGTCGACAAGATGAAGCGGTTGGCCTGATGCAGGACGAGCGCATCCGTGGCCTCGGGCGCATAGCCCGCGTGACGCATGACGGACTGAATCGCTTCGGGCACCTCGCGCAGGGTGAAGCTGAAGACGTCGGGGCCGTTCATGATGAGGTTGGCGTCATGTATCCGGTTGCCTTCGGCATCCGTCCGCTCGGCCAAAAGGCCGGACGGCTGACGCGCTCCGCCCTGTTTGACGTGGATGGCCTGGGCGCCGGAGCCATCGGCCCCGAGCACGAAATGAAACGGCGCCCCGCGCCCGGTCTTTTCTACGATCGTCGCCGATCCCGCGTCGCCGAAGAGCGGATCCGCCGAGCGGTCGCCGGGGTTGGTGAGGCGGCTGAGCGTATCGCCGGCGCAGAGCAGGACGCGGGCCGCGCCGCCATGGGCGCAGAGCAGCGCAGCCTGCTGCAACCCGGTGACCCAGCCGGAACAACCCATCGACAGATCGTAGGCCGGGGCGGATCTGCTCAGGCCCAGACGGCCATGCAGGAGCGAGGCGTTGTTCGGCTGAGGATGATCCGGCGTCTGGGTGACGAAGATGACGGCGTCGATCGACGACCCATCGAGGCCCATCTCGGAAAGCAGGCGCTCGGTAGCGTCCAGGCAGAGATCCAAGGCGGTGACGCCCTGGGCGACGACGCGACGCTCCCGGAGTCCGATGGTCTTAGCCGTGCGTTCCAGCGAAACATGATCGACGCCCATGGCCAGGCCATCCGCGACGAAATCACGTACGACCGATCCTGTCGTCACGGCGAGACCGGAGAGGCGGATATTGGAGAGGGAGGAGTGCATGGGCGACTGGAGTAATGGGTTGATGACCAAATTGATGGATGCGTAAGTGGCTTGGTTGACCGGAGGCTCGAAGCCTCAGGCCATCCTGGAGCCTCGAGCATGGAGCATTGCGCATAGGCCGGGGCATGGTCGCTATCGCCTCCTTTCCTCAAATCCCGCCTCCTGCCCCCCCCGAAAAAGATCGTCGGCAGCGGCATCCGTGCAGGGTTCCGGCCCTCGGGCGTCTCTCCGTCTAGCAACTGGCCCAGTGGTGAATTATTTCAGATATATCTCCAACGTGCGGGCGGCGATCCGATTCCAATCATGCTCCTGCGCGGCATGGGCCTTGGCATTCTTGCTTAGAGCAGCCGCCAACGAGGCGTCGACCAGGACGGGCCGGATCGCGTCGGCCAAGGCCCCTGCACCCTGCGCGCACTCCAGCAATGCGCCGGCGGCCGCGGCCTCGCGCATATAGCATCCTTTGCTCGCGACCACCGGAAGACCGGCGGACATGGCCTCAAGGATGGCCAGCGCCATGCCCTCTGATTCGGAGGCGTGGACGAAACACTGGGCCGAGGCGAAGGCCGCGGGCTTGGCCTGCTCGTCCAGGAAACCCAGCCAGCGCAATCCGTTGGCGCAACCAAGGTCACGCGTGAGCCCGACCAGCCGCGCATGGTAGGCGAGGTCCTGCCGGACGTTCCCTGCGATGGCCAAGATGAGGTCAGGGAAATCCGGGCGAAGCCGGGCGAAGGCTGCGAGGATATCCTCCAAGCGCTTCTTCGGCATGATTCGTCCGACGAAGAGCAACACGCGCGCGGAGCCGGCGATCCGATGGGCGTGACGAAACGCCGTGACGACCTCCGGAGCGGCCGGGGCGACCGGGGCGATTCCGTTCGGCAGCACATGCGTCAGCGCGGTCACGCCCAGCGTGGCCAGCTGTTCGGCCTCGAGCGGCGTGAGCGCGAAGACGCCGGTTGCGCGGTTCAGGTCGGGTCGGCCGATGTAATGATGGTAGAGGCGCTTCTTCAGCGACTTGAGCGACCAACCGACGGATAACGCCGGGTCGAGCGCACCATGCGGATGGAAGAAATGCCTAAGCCGCCGCCGCCGGGCCACGACGGCGACATCATGGTTCAGCGGATGGAAGGTGCTGTGCGCGTGCACGACGGCATCCCGGGGTAGCGTCGATAATGCCTTGGTCAGCTCCCGCGAGCGGACATAACCTAGGGCATAACCAGGGCTGAAATAACGGATTGGCAATGGGCCGTGCAATTCGGTCTTGCCGGCGCGGGCCGCATTTACCGTCCAAACTTCGACATCTTCCCCCAGGCGACGCTGCGCCGAAGCCAGCTCGAACACCATCTTCTGCACGCCTCCGGCATAAGTACCGGGAAGGCATTCGTAGACGATGTGGCGGATCATTGGCGAAGACAGACTAACGAGAGTATGGAGTATCGAGTATCGAGTATGGCTAGAGACGGGGCCTGGAGGGTGTCTTGAGGCAGGGACGTGATCACTATCGCGTCCGCCCTGGTGCCTAACGGATGCGATGTCATCGCATCCCTACCGGTTGAGCGGGCCGCCCAACCCTACCCAAGGCAAGCACTCCCCCGATACTCCATACTCAATACTCCATACTCTCACTTTACTTTTGCACCGATGCCTGGCTCAGGCGTCGCTCTCCTCCTCCAACGCCAACGGATCCGCGGGAGGTCGGTCCAAGGACCTGTCGGCGAGGCCGGGGACGTAGTGCAGGATCCAGGTGAAGAGCATCGGCATGTTATGCACGACGGTGAAGACGAAGATGGAGAGCAGCCCATCGCGGAAAGTCTGCACAAGGGCCATGAAGAAGACGAGGTAGACATAGCGTCCCAGCCGGAGCATAGGGCCCGAGGTCGCCTGCTGGCAGCAGGCCGTCAGGACATAGCCCACCAGCGCAGGGATGGCGAAGAGGCCGAGATAACCGAAATTAAGGTAGGCCTCCGCGAGATAGGTGATGATGCGTCCTTCGGCGGCGTAATTACGGCCCGACGTCGAAATCTCTTGCAGATGGTCAGCGAGGCCGGGCTTGTTCGGCCACCAGGCGCGTGGGATCGGCAGGGTGACGATCGCGAGATAGGTCGAGCCATTGAAACTGCGCCCATTGGTATCCGCCAAGGCCAAGGCGCCGGCATACTGGTCGAGAAAGTCTTCTCCGCCGGATTCCCCTTTTTCCCGGGAGCTGAACGTGAAGGATTCGGTGAACTGGGCCCACGCCTCCTGATTGTCGCCGGCTTGCACAGCCTGACCGATGTATTTGAGCCGCGGGAAGACCAAGGCGAATACGAGCGCGCCTAGCAGGATGGGCCAGGTCGGCCATCTGAGTCGGCGCGTCTGCAAGTAGTAGGCGGTGAAGAACAGCAAAGGCAGGACCAGCATGAAACGGTGGTAGCCCTGCAAGGCGACGCCACCGAGGAAGAAACCGCCGATGATCAGAAGATGCCAGCGGAACCCGAAGGCGAAGACCAGCAGGCCGACGACGCCGATCGGCCAGAGGGCGACGGCCTGGAGGTAGCCAGTGCCGGCCGCACCGGCTTCCAGCTCGAGATTGCCGCTCTTGAGCACGGCGAAGAAATAAAGCCCGATAGGCAGGCAAAGGACGCCGAGGAATTTCGCGATATCAGGGTTCATCACGCGGCGGACCACCGGCCGACTGGCGTTGGCCTCGAACTGCACGTGCGCAAGCCAGCTGGCGGCGGCGAACACCACCAGGCCGACATCGGCCCAGATCAGCGCTCGCTCGAGCTCCGCCGCCGTAATGACCTCGGTGTTCGGGACCCCCGTGTACAAGGGCGACGCGTCGCCTGTGAACAGCTTCACGGCGCGATAGGTGAAACTATAGAGGTGGAAGAACAGGTAGGCCGTCAGCGGATGCCAAAAAGCCATCCGCCGGAACATCGTGACGATGACCGCGATGACGACGGCGAAGTCGAGGAGCAGGTATGGGAGGAGGGAATCCAATGGAACGAGAGTATGGAGTGTCGAGTATAGGCGCAGCAGAGGGCCAGAGGGCTGACTAGAGACAGTGCAAAAGTGCAAATTGGAGCGGAGCTCCTGTGCAAAGGTGCAAAGGTGAATTTAGGGGTAGGGGTCGGGACAGGGGTAGGGGTAGAAAATTCTTTCAGGTCTCGGGTCTCAGCCGTCGGGAGCCAGGTTCAGGTGTTCAGGTTCAGGTGCAGGTTCAGGAACTGAATTTACCCGCACCCGTACCTGCACCTGATAACCCGCACCTGAGACCTGAGGGCCGAGACCTGGGACCCGAGACTGTCTTCACTTTTGCACTTTTGCACCTAGGACAGCACGTGGTGCTGTCCCTACCTCGTCTTTTTCATCCTCTCCCCGCTGACGGACGGGACGAAGGTGACGCGGGTGGGGATCTTATGGCGGGCGAGCCGTTCGCGGCAGGCGGTGCGGATGGCGGAGCGCAGGGCTTCGTGATCGGCGAGCGAGGTGACGACGTCCACGACGACGGTCTGGCCGGTCAAGGGATGAGCCTCGCCGCGCACCCGGCAATCGGCGACGCCGGCGATACCAAGGACGACCGACTCGACTTCGGCAGGCATGAGCTTCTCGCCGCCTACGTTGATCAGCTCGCCCATGCGTCCGAGGATGCGCAAGGTGCCATTAGGTCCCTGCTCCGCCTTGTCCCCGGTCCGGAACCAGCCGTCGGCGGTGAAGCGCTCATTACTGGCGTTCAGATAGCCGGCGACCTGCGTGCGGCTGCGCAGCCAGAGTTCATCGTCGATGATCTTCCATTCCAGGTTCGGGTCTTCGAAACGCAGGAAAGTGGAACCGGCCTCCGGGCTTTCGGTCCGCGTGATGCCGGTCTCACTCGTACCGAAGGTCTGGATGAAGCGGACTCGAGGGAAGGCGGCCTTGAGCCGGACGAGCAGGCTCTCCGGCATGGGCTCGGTCCCATAGGTGATCACGCGCAGGGAGGAAAGCTCCTCGGTCAGTCCCGCCGTGAGGAGGAGGTTCAGGAAAGTCGGCGAGGCCGGGAGGATGGCGACCTTGTGTCGGGCGATGGTGGCCGCGACGTCCGCCGGGGAGCGCGACGGCGGCACCGCCAATAATGAACCGGCCGCCAGGGTATTAAGCAGCGTGTTCAGCCCGCCGATGTGATCGAAGCCCAGGAGCGCGAGCATCCCGAGGTCGCTCTCGCGGCGAGACCCATAGGACGCCAGCAATTTACCGAAATCCTGGACCATGGCCTTGGGCGCCCCGCTGGTGCCGCTGGAAAAGAGGATGAGGCCGGCGGCCTTCTGTTCGGCGAGCTGACGGAAGAGCGGGTGGCTGGAAGGCTCGTCGACCCGCGGGAAGGTTCTCCATTGCCTGGCTTCCGCGACGACGATCCACTGCGCGTTGATCAGGGCGAGCTTGGCGGGATGCTCAGCGGGATTGCCGGAAAGCGGCGCGACGAAATGGCCGGCGTCGGCGAGCGCGAGCAGCCAGGCGGTCGCGGCCGGACCGTGTTCGCCGATCAGCCCGAAGGCGGTCGGTCGATCCAACTTGAGCTGCGCAAGTTCGAGACGGACTTTGTCGATCATGCCCGCGAGCTCTCCATACGTCACGACGCCCCACGCGCCGGCCAAGGCGGGCTTGGCGGCGTAAGCGGGGAAGCGGGACAGGAGAGGCATGCTCAGCGGGAGGACTGAATTGAGGGCTGCGTAGAGGACTGAATGGAGTGCTGAATGGAGGAGATGCAGGCACGGAGGGCCGAAGGTGTCTTGAGGTAGGGACGTGATCACTATCGCGTCCGCCCTGGTGCCTAACGGATGTGATGTCATCGCATCCCTACTGGTTGAGCGGGTCGCTCAACCCTACCCAAGGCAGGCACTACCCCAATACTCCATACTCAATACTCCACACTTTCATTCAAATTCTGGACAACTGGCCAACGGATCAACGGATCAACTAACTTTGAATCTTCCCGAGATACTCCACGCTGCCACCCTTGGCCGCGCGTAGGTGGGCGAACAAGAAATCGACGGCCTCCGCCATGGTCGTTCCTTCCGGGCGGCCGATGGCGGCATCGATCTTCGCGAGGGCGGCTTTCGGGACGGCACGCGTGAGCTTCGTGTCGACCGGACCGAAGCCGACGGCCGAGACGACGACGCCGGAGGCGGCGAGTTCCTTGGCGGCGACCTTCGTGAGCGCTTCGACCGCGGCCTTGCTCGCCACATAGGCGGCTTCGCCTTCGAGCGACATGGGGACGGCGACGGTGGTGAGGTTGACGATGCGGCCGGCGCGCTGGCGGACCATGACTTTGCCGACGGCTTGGAGGCAATGGAACGTGCCGAGATAATTCACCCGCATGAGCTGCTCGGCCACGGAACCAGGCGTGAGCAGCAAGGCGTTCAGCGACGCGGCGCCGGCGTTATTAATCAGCAGATCGATGCGCCCGGCGGCGGCCACTGTCGCGACGGCCGAACGCACGACGGCCTCGTCCGTAACGTCGACGACATGGGCGGCGAAGGCGGCGTGCGTCAGTTCCTGCGGGCCACGGGCGAAACCATGCACGGTCCATCCGTCCGCAAGCAGACGTTCGACCACGGAACGGCCTAGGCCCTGCGAGGAGCCGGTGATGAGGGCGGTGGGCATTTTAGATAAGGGGACAAATTAGGGTACAAGCTGGCACGTGGGCACGGGGACAAGGGGAGATACAAGAGTATCGAGTATAGACGAGTCGAGGGCTCGAGGTGTCTCGAGGTAGGGACGTGTTCACTATCGCGTCCGCCCTGATGCCCAACGGATGCGATGTCATCGCATCCCTGCCGGTTGAGCAGGCCGCTCAATCCTACCCAAGGCAAGCACTACCCCGATACTCCATACTCTCATTGCCTTTCCTCTGGTCAACGAAGCCTCCGGGCCTCTAGCTTCGGGTAATCTCCGCCACATACTCCGCCAGCAGGTCCACGCGTCGGAAGGGCGAGGTGAGTCGGCTCATGGCTTTCTCGTCCGCGAGGGTGACGGTCTTGCCGGTGGCGACGCGGACGTCTTCTTCGAGATCGGCGATGAGCGTGACGAGGCCGATGCTATCCAAGGCGGCATTCTCGCCGAACAGGCGCGTAGAGACGTCGGCCCGCTCCAGGGCGGGCTTGCCGAGTTCTCGTCCGAGGGCGGCGAGACGACGGAGCACGAGGGCGAGGGCTTGTTCGCGGTTGAGCATGACCTAACGGGTAGTGCGGTAACTTGGGAAGAAGCCGGTGTCGGCATGGCCTTCGCTGAGAAGGTCGTAGTCGGCCGGCCTGACGATCCAGCGCGTGAGCAGGAAAGGTACGGGCTTGGCGCCGAAGCCCCGCTTGAACTGGTTGAGCGAATCGACCGCGCCGCCGACGCCGCCCCCGAGGTGCAGGAACTTCCGCTTGCCCAGCAGGATTTCGGCCCGGATGAATTCATCGAGGATGAGCTTCGTCGCGGGGTGCCTGCTCGCCTTGCGGTCGGAGGCGGACAGGTGATAATGCGCGCAGTGGCGGCCGCGGAAGAACATCGCGGCGGCGGCCAGCCGATCGCCATCCCAAGCGAGCCAAAGCTGCGCGTCATTGGATGGCATCTCGAAATGCTCGCTGACGACCTCGAGCGGGAAGCGATGCCCGGCTGAGGCGCCGAGGCGATCCATGGTCGCGAGATAGAGGCGATGAAAAGCCTCGAGGTGACGGCCTTCGTGGTCGATTTCCGTCCGCAGGCCATCGGCCCGCATGCGACGGAGGTCATAAGCATGGCCGGCAGACAAGCCGGCGAGATAGGCCGGAAGGCCCACGGCAAGATTCAGGAGGAGCGTCTCGCCGGCCGCCGCGCGGCCCGGCAGCTGGGCGGGCCTTAGCGGATGACTTCGATTGAAGACCGCGACGCAGCCGCGCAGATAGAGGGCGCGCTCGATTGCCTCGAGCGCTTCCGGTGGCGCGGACTCGCCGGCAGGCCCTGAGTAGAGCAGTCCGTTATAACCGTAGACGCTCGTGGCGTCGCAGTGACCGGGGTGACCAGGGATGGCCCGCAAGAGGAGCATCAGCCCGACCGTATGCCCGCCGGCCTCGGTCACGATGAGCGCAGGCAACGCCCCGATGCGACGGGCTTCCAGCGCGACGAAGTCCGGCTGGTGATAAATATCCGACCCCTCGCGGAACGGCCCTGCCAACAACGCCGTCCATTCCGCGACGTCGGTGACGATGCGGGCTTCGGCGGAAAGCGGGACGGAGGCGGCCACGGAGTCAGGCTTTAGAATAGGCCTCGAGCGTCACGATGAAACGGTCGGCGAGCAGAGGGCGGGCGAACTCTTTCTCGCCTAGGGCGCGGGCGGCGGCGCCCATCGCGCTCCGGCCGGCGGGATCCGCTGCCAGACGCTGCAAGGCATCCGCGAAGGCGACCGGGTCGCCAGGCGGCACGACGACCCCGCAGCGGTTTTCCTCGATGAGGCCGGCGAGCCAGCCGGGGTAATTGTTCACGACGGGGATGCCGGCGGCGAGGTAGTCGAAGAACTTGTTGGGCGAGGTGCCGCGGTAGAAGGCAGGGACGTCCTTCAGCACCATGAGTCCGCAGTCGAGCGAGGCGGTGATCGCGCCGAGTTCCGCCTTCGGGACCGACGGATAGAAGAGGCAGTGGGTCAAACCACGATCGGCGGCGGCCTGGGCGAGACGTTCCTTCTCCTTGCCGTCACCGATGAAGGCGAGCTTCACGCGGGTATCGCCGCGGCGCCTGAGCTCGGCGGCGACGTCGAGCAAGGCGTCCAGTCCGTTGGCGACGCCATGGGAGCCGGTGAAGCCGGCGACGAAATCATCGGGGCTGATGCCGGCAAGCGCGAGTTTGGCGCGCTTGGACGGATGGAAGACTTCGAGGTCGCAGCCGTTAGGGATCATGGCGACCGGCAGGCGTTCGTCGGCCCGGGCGCGGATGCCGTCGACGATGCCAGGCGAAAGTCCGATGCAGGCATCGGCGGAACGGTAACCAAGGAACTCGAGGAGCGACATGCCCCCGAGGACGAAGGGATTGCGCAGGCCGAGCGCGCGGGGGAGTTCAGGCCAGAGGTCGCGGACCTCGAAGACGAAAGGTTTGCCGCGAAACCATTTGGCGGCGAGACCGGGGATGACCGCGGTGATCGGGGTCGAGGTCGCGAAGGCGAGATCGTACTCGAGCTCGAGCGCGAGCCGGACGGACCGGAAGGCGAAGCGGAGGAAGGTCCAGCCCCGCCGGACGAGTCCGTCCCGGTTGGCGTAGGCCAAGGGCAGCGAGATGACGTCGATGCCGTCGACTTCGCCACGATGCCAGGCACGGGAGGCATCATACGGCAACTCCAAGCCGCTGTGCGCATACGCGCCGCAGACGATCGTCACCTGATGTCCGCGCGCGATCAGCGCCCGCGCGAACTCATAAGAGCGCGTGCCGCTCGCACCCCGAGGGGTCGCGAAATGCTGATGGAAATAGAGGAGGCGCAACTAATTTAGGGGACACGCTAGCACGTGGGCACGTGGGCAAGGGGAAGGCAGAGTTGATCAGTTGATTGGTTGGCCAGTTGGCCGGAGAACACACATTTTCGGGTGTCGGGTCTCGGCAGTCGGGAGCCAGGTTCAGGTGTTCAGGTTCGGGTACAGGTTCAGGATCTGAATTTACCCGGCACCCGCACCTGCACCTGATAACCTGAACCTGAGGCCTGAGGGCCGAGACCTGTGACCCGAAAGTGCCTCTCTTCTTTCCGTCTATTCTCCCAAGGTCGCGACACCGTCGCGCCCCTACCCGATGCAGCTATGTCGTGACGCGGTCCCGACCCTACCCATGGCACCTAGGTCAGCACGCGGTGCTGCCCCTACCTCAAGGCAAGCACTCCCCCGATACTCGATACTCCATACTCTATACTCTCCGCTTACGTCTGGTCAACGGATCAACTAGCGCTTCAATTCTGCCTCAAGCAGACGGGCGATCCTCGCCGCGGCGGTCCCATCCCCGTAAGGATTACGGAGCTGGGAGCGTCGCGCGTATTCGGCGGGCTCGGTGAGCAGACGGTTCGCGGCGGCGAGGATCCGGGCGGGGTCGGTGCCGACGAGTTCGCTGGTGCCGGCGGCGAGGCCTTCAGGGCGCTCGGTGTTCTCACGCATGACGAGCACGGGTTTCCCGAGCGAAGGGGCTTCTTCCTGGACGCCGCCGGAATCGGTGAGCACGAAGGTCGAATGGTCCATCAACCACACGAAATCCTCGTAGGCCGCCGGCGCAGCCAGGGCGATGCGCGGATGATCACCGAGGATACGACGCACGGGCTCCTGGACCTGCGGATTGAGATGGACAGGGTAGACGACGCCGAGGTCGGAATGCGCGTCGACCAAACGGCGGATACCCCGGCAAAGGCCTTCAAACCCAGGTCCGAACGACTCGCGGCGGTGACCAGTGACCAAGATCCAGCGCGCTTTGGGCGCAGCGAGATGCGATGCGATGAAAGCCGGGGCAATGCCTAGGCGAGCGCCGACGGCGGCGGCCTCGAATCCGCCGATCCTCGCGCGGGTGGCGAGCAAAGCGTCGATGACCGTGTTGCCCGTGACGTGGCAGTGCGCTGCCGTGATTCCTTCGCGCAGGAGATTGGCTTTGGCCTCTTCGGTCGGACAGAAATGCCAGCGCGACAATGTCGTCGTCACGCGACGGTTCATCTCCTCAGGGAAAGGCGAACGCAGGTCGCCTGTGCGCAGGCCGGCTTCGACGTGTCCGACGGGGATGCCGGCATAGAAGGAAGCCATCGAGGCTCCGAGCACGGTGGTGGTATCGCCCTGGACGAGGACGGCCGTCGGCTTGGCTTGGGCCAGCCAGGCGGAGACACCAGTAATCACCCGGGAAGACAGTTCAGGGAGCGACTGACCCGGCGTCATCAGGCCGAGGTCGATGTCGGGCTTCAGTCCGAAAGAACCCAGCGCCTGATCGAGCAGTTCACGGTGCTGACCGGTGGAGACTAGGAGCGGACGCACCTTGTCCGCGCGACGCAGTTCGGCGAACACCGGCGCAAGCTTGATGCACTCGGGGCGAGTGCCGACGATGAGGGCGAGGGAGGGCATTTGAATCGGAAGTATGAGAGGACTGGGTCGATGACTGAATCGAGGGCTGAATAGAGGACTGAATGGATGAGCTGCAGGCCTAGAGGCAGCGTAAAGGTAATGCGCCGGAGTCGCAGGGGACAAGCTGGCACGCGGCCAGTGAACAAGGGAAGGCAGCTTGAGGTAGGGACACGTCGGTGACGCGGCCGTCTATTCTCCAAAGGTCGCGATACCGTCGCGCCCCTACCTCAGAACTCGGCACCCGTCACCTGAGGCTTTTGTTACGCTCCCAACCGCCAACGCCTTACTTTCACTTTTGCACAGGCCGTAGGCCGGTTTGCACTTTTGCGCTTTCTCGAAGCGGCTCACTCCAGCGCATACTCCTCACCGTCCACGAAGAAACTCTTCGCCTCGAGGCGGAGGGAACAACCGAGCGCGGTGACGAAGGTGACATCACTGCCGGTGGCGCTGATCCGGCGGCACCAGGAGGATTCTTTCGAGCCGTAATGCGTCGAGTGCCACCCTTCCCCGCCGTCGGGCAAGGCGGTGACGTATGCTTCGGTCGAGGGCGCGGAGCAGGCGACGGTGAGCTGCTCGAGGCCGGCGCGGGCGCGGCCATGCCAGCGGAGGACGAATTCGCCGCGTTGACCGAGACGGCCCGTCAATCGGTCGACGATGACGAACCCGTTCGGGGCCTGGATGATCCGGCGTCGTGACTTGAAGCCGGAGAAACCCAGGTGCTCGGCGGCGAGGCCATCGTCCTGACGGCTCAGCCGGCAGACGGTCCAAGGCAGCCAGAGGAAGCGGCCGAACCGGCCCATGCTGTCATGGTCGCCGACGGTGACGACGTTGTGGAAGCGGGAGCCGGCGAGACCATCCCAGCCGCCGGGGGCGTTATAAGAATAACTGCCCGGATCTTCGGCGACCCACTCGCCGTCCCAGCGCAGCGAGACATGGAGCTGGTCGGCGTGCGAAGGCCGGGTCCGGAAGACGGCAGGAGCCCGGAAGAAGAGCGAGCCGCGGCCATGGCGCAACGTGAAGACGCCCGCGTCAGGACAGTCGGCCGGTCCGCGGATCGCCGGGGCGGCGCTGGCGGCGACCGGACCCAGCAACAGGAGCGCCGTCTCATCCCAAGGTCCGGTGGGCAGGCGCTCCCCTTTGAAAAGGACCAGCGCCGCGCCGACGGCCGGGCGGAAATCTTCATAACCGCAACCGCTTAACGGGAAGAGGTTCGCGCCGTCATCGGCGCCACATCGCGGGACCGCGCCGTCCGCTTCCATGAGCGTCGCGAGGAAATCCGTCGCGGCGACCGCCTTGGCGCGGACTTCGATAGGCAAGGTGCTCCCGGCGCATCGTTCCACGACCTCGGACCAGGTCAGGAGCTGCAGGAGCAGGCGATGGTAGTTCGTCGAATGCTGGCTGAAGCCCCCGTCGGGCCCGATGAGCTCGGCGCACTGCGCCGTGAGCGCCGCCATACCCTGACGATAACCGACGGCCGATTCCGGCAAGTCGGGCCAGAACGTGGCGACAGTCTGGAGGCCGATGGCTTCCGAGAGTCCATGATTGTTCTGCTGCGAAAGCGCGTAGGAGAAATGCTCGCGGATACGACGCGCGGTGGCCTCGGCCAGACGGGCGACCAACATCAGGCGTTCATCCGTCGTCGCCGGATGATCACGGAAAGCCTGCAGCGCGAACGTGACGGCGATCAGGCGGAGGGACGCCTCCTGTCCGCACATCCAGTTCGGACCGCGGTTGGGCGGATTGCGCGCCATCCAGTCCTCGAAGGTCGACCAGAAGAGCTCGACGTGGCGGTCGGCGCCGTCGCGGAGCCAGGCGCGTACCAAGGCGTAGGCCCAGGGAAAACGAGAAAGCTCCCAGACGCCTTTGATGTCGTCGGCCCCGGCGTCGGGAATCCGCGACCAATGGCGGTGCGGGTCCAGCGAACGGCCGGTCAGGACGTTACGCGTCCAGCGTTCCGGGCGGCCGACCTCGACGAGCTGATGCGAGAAGATCCGGGCGTAACCGCGGGCGAAGGCGTCGGCTTCGGCGACCGGCGTACGGCCGGCCTCGACCGACCAAGCCTCGAGCTGCGGGACGAGATGCGCGCGGTCGATCAGGGCGATCGGGAGACGCGGAGCGGACTGACGCCATTCCACGGGATCGAATCCCACGGCGACGCCCTTCCATGGGCGCACCGGCGAACGCCATTCCCAGAGCCCGAGCTTACGCTCGCACGCCCAGCGCGCACGCCGGAGGAGCCAGCGCGGACCGAGGTGATGGAGGAGAGGGAGGAGCACTGAAACCTAGAGGACTGCGTCGATGACTGAATCGAGGGCTGAATGGAGGACTGAATGGATGAAGCCGAACGAGAGGGCCGGAGACCGGATGATTTGCTGGGGGATCCAGTTTCGGGTGACGGGTGTCAGCCACAGGCGTCGGCAACTCGGGTATCGGCATCTCGGCCATCAGCCGCCGGAAACTGGAGCTGGCTGCCGAAAGCTGAACAGCTGACACCCGAAGGGCTGATGCCCCGGCGGCCGACACCCGTCACCTGAAACGGTCTTACGATGCAGCTATGTCGTGACGCGGTCCCGACCCTACCCAAAGCAAGCACTACCCCGATACTCGATACTCCATACTCAATACTCTGTCTTCACTTTTGCACTTCAGCTCCGAATCGCACCCCGCGTATCGATCAACTTCTTCCCCTTCAGCTGTTCAAGGGTGAGGCCGGCGAAGGCGCGGTGGTCGACGAGGAGGACGACGACGCTGGCGCGGGCGAGCGCGTCGGCGAGCGTGACGAGTTCCGCCCTGCCCTGCAACGCCTTCGGCAAGGCGGTCACGTGCGGCTCGACGGCCAGGACCTTCAAGCCGGCGCCGGCGAGGTGCGCAGCGATCTCGACGGCGGGCGATTCGCGCAGGTCGTCGACGTTGGCCTTGAAGGCGAGGCCGAGGCAGGCGACCACGGCGCCGGATCCCGCGGCGGCGCGGACCTGGGCAACGACGTGATGCGGCTTGGAGTCATTGACCTCGCGGGCGGTCCGCAGGAGACGCGCTTCGGCCGGGGCGGCGTCGACGATGAACCACGGGTCGACGGCGATGCAGTGTCCGCCTACGCCCGGGCCGGGCTGGAGGATCTTCACGCGCGGATGGCGGTTCGCCAGACGGATGAGTTCCCAGACATCGACGCCCAGTTTGTCGCAGATGAGCGAGAGCTCGTTGGCGAAGGCGATGTTCACGTCGCGGAAGGCGTTCTCGGTCAGCTTGGCGAGCTCGGCCGTGCGGGCGTCGGTGAGGAAGATCTGCGCGGTGCAGAACGTAGCGTAAAGGTCGCGAGCCTGCTCTGCGGCGGCCGGCGTGAGCCCGCCGCAGATCCGGTCGTTGGAGACGAGCTCCTTGAGCATCTGGCCGGGGAGGATGCGCTCCGGGCAATGGGCGTAGAGCAGGCCGTCGACCTTACGGCCGAGCTTCGCGAGTTCGGC